>FSWJ01000118.1_pt1 | contig 61868 bp, 54 predicted proteins | sample 1637851 | NCBI WGS metagenome assembly FSWJ01 (sample SAMEA3914789, study PRJEB12502) | metagenome | biome: forest; material: soil | place: Canada | collected 2011-07-03 | depth 0.3 m | reverse complement strand
GATCTGGCGAGCACCGTTGAGCTCGTTCGCGAGCACCTTGTAGAGGATGTCGTTGATCAGCGACGACTTGCCCGAGCCGCTCACGCCGGTCACCGCCGTGAGCGTGCCGAGCGGGAACTCGACGGTGACGTCTTTCAGGTTATTGGCGCGCGCACCCTCGACCCGAAGCATCCGCTTCTTGTCGATCGGGCGGCGTTTCTCCGGGATGTCGATGGCCTTGCGGCCGGACAGATAGTCACCGGTGAGCGAGCGGCGGTTGTCGAGCAGGTCTTCATACGATCCGGAATGCACCACCTCGCCGCCGTGCTCCCCCGCACCGGGCCCGATGTCGACCACCCAGTCCGCGGTGCGGATGGTGTCTTCGTCGTGCTCCACCACGATGAGGGTGTTGCCGAGGTTCTTGAGCTTCACGAGGGTCTCGATCAGACGCCGGTTGTCCCGCTGATGCAGGCCGATGCTCGGCTCGTCGAGTACATACAGCACACCGGTGAGGCCCGAGCCGATCTGGGTGGCGAGGCGGATGCGCTGCGCCTCTCCCCCGGACAGCGAGCCGGCCGATCGTGACAGCGACAGGTAGTTCAGGCCGACCTCGATGAGGAACTCGAGCCGCAGCCGGATCTCGCGAAGCACCTGGGCGGCGATCGTCGCCTCGCGCTCGCTCAGCTCGAGCAGATCCATGAACTCGAACGCGTCGATGAGGCTCAACTCGGAGACCTCGGCGATGTTGTGGTCGTGCACCGTGACCGCCAGCACCTCCGGCTTCAGCCGCTTGCCGCTGCACACCGGGCAGTTGATCTCGCGCAGGTAGCTGGCGTAGCGCTGGCGCGCCGAGTCGCTCTCCGCCTCGAGGAACTTGCGCTCGATGTACGGCATCACGCCCTCGAAGCCGGTCGAGTACTTCATCTCACGGCCGAAGCGGTTCTTCCAGCGCACCGTCACCTGGAAGTCGTTGCCGCGCAGGATCGCGTTCTGCACCTCCGGTGACAGCTTCTTCCACGGTGTCTTCAGCGAGAAGTCCAGATCGGCCGCGAGACCCTCCAGCAGCCGCTGGAAGTAGTTGAACAGACCCTTGCCCGACTGGGTCCAGGGCAGGATGACACCGTCGGCGAGGCTGAGCTCCGGATCCCCGAGCAGCAGCTCCGAGTCCACGGACATCTTCGTGCCGAGGCCCGAGCACTCGGGGCAGGCGCCGAACGGCGCGTTGAACGAGAACGTGCGCGGCTCGATCTCGGTAAGCTGCACCGGATGCCCGTTCGGGCAGGACAGCTTCTCCGAGAAGTTGCGCCACGCAGCGTCGCCCGTCTCGTCGACGAAGTTGATGCTGACCAGCCCGTCGGTGAGCCGCAGTGCGGTCTCCAGAGAGTCGGTCAGCCGGGTGAGGATGTGATCCGCGGCGACGAGGCGGTCCACGACGACGGAGATGTCGTGCTTGTACTGCTTCTTCAGGATCGGCGGTTCGCTGAGCTGGATCTGCTCGCCATCCACGATCGCACGGGAGTAGCCGCTCGCGGCCAGCTCTTTGAACAGGTCGACGAACTCGCCCTTCTTCTGCGAGATCACCGGGCTGACCACCTGGTAGCGGGTGCCGGTCTCGAGTGCCATCAGCTGGTCGGCGATCTGCTGCACCGTCTGCCGCGCGATGGTGGCTCCGCAGATGGGACAGTGCGGCACCCCGATACGGGCCCAGAGCAGGCGCATGTAGTCGTAGATCTCGGTGATCGTCCCGACGGTCGAGCGCGGGTTGCGGTTGGTCGATTTCTGGTCGATCGACACGGCCGGGCTGAGCCCGTCGATGAAGTCCACATCGGGCCGGTCGACCTGGCCGAGGAACTGGCGCGCGTAGGCGGACAGCGACTCCACGTAGCGGCGCTGGCCCTCGGCGAAGATGGTGTCGAACGCGAGCGACGACTTGCCGGAGCCGGAGAGCCCGGTGAACACGACGAGGGAATCCCTGGGGATCTCGATGTCCACGCTCTTGAGATTGTGCACGCGCGCACCGTGAACCGAGAGTTTGGCCGACGAGGTCACACGCGAGATAGACACTCTATGAATTCTATCGACGCCACCGACATTGACTGCCAGGTTGGTGGCGAGCGGAAAGCATGCGCTTAGCGAAGTTCGAGACCGGCGGGCAATTCCGTTCTGAGGAAACCCGGCAGGTGGTCGTTGATCGAGAGCACCGCGATGGCGAAGCGCGGGTGCCGCAGCATCCGGATGCCCAGTCGGCGCCGCGCACTCGCGCGGCCCGCCGCACTCAGAATGGACACATCCGCCGCGATCGCTTTCGCCTCGGTCAGCAGGCCGAGAGCGAGCGCCGTTGAATACTCGTTCAGCGAACTGTGAAGCAGACGAGGCACCAGCAAATCGCTCACATACATCCGGTTGTTCCGCAGGTCATCGGGAAGCAACTCGGCGAACTTGGCGAAGAAGATCATCCGGCTGCGACGAAAGGAACTCCTCGTCGACGAGCTGTTCGCGTGGCTGCGAAAGCCAGTGAGCGAACGATTCACGAAGCTCAGTCCGAAGTCGGCGCGGAACATCCGGATGAACAGGTCGTCGTCTTCGTAGCCGATGAGGCGGTCGTCGAAGCCGCCGACCGAGTCGAAGGCCGTCCGCGAAATCACGCTGGCCGACGGGATCACCATGATGTCGGTGCGGAGCAGCTGGTAAATCGAGGTCTTCGGGTGATGCAGCCCGTTCTCATGGATATAGCTGCGCACGATCACGTTGCCGCTACCATCCATCTGATCGAAGTCGCTATAGCACCAGCCGAGCAGTGGGCTCTCCTCGAATGGTTCGGCGAGCACTTCCAGATGCTCGGGATGCCACAGATCGTCCTGGTCAAGGAAGGCCAGCAGGTCTCCGGTGGCAGCCAGCGCCGCGGCGTTTCGCGCCGCCGACTGCCCCTGATTGTCCTGCTTAATCACTCGAACGGGGTAGTCGGTCGGGCGCGAGGCGACGAAGTAGTCGAGCACGGCTTCGGACTCGTCTGTCGAACCGTCGAAGATCACCACGAGCTCATCTGGCAGCCGGACTTGCGCGTCGATCGAACGCAGAGTTTTGCCGAGCGTGCCGGCGCCGTTGTGGACCGGGACGATTGCGGTGACCCTGAGTTCGCTCAATCGAAAGTCCTTTGCAGCCCATCGACCGGGTATTGGCGTGCCCGGTCACCGCCTTCGCTCTCCTCGTATGGCCACTCCACTCGCACCTGGCTGTCGTCGCGAACCGCATGCACCCAGGAGAAGGCTCCCGAGACGATCGAGGGCATCTCCATAAAGCCGGGCCGCCACTCGGGATGCGGTGCCACCGTGATGGACGACGTGCCGAACGTCTCCGCCACCTGGAATCCCACCGCCGAGGAGAACAGCTGTGCGAAGCCGTCGGGCGAGAGTCGCCAGAAATCGTTGGGACTCGCATGCGTGGGCCACAGCCAGGGAGCGCCGTGCAGTGAGATCCCCGCGGTCATCGTCACCTTCGCGATCTCGGCTGCAACGATCCACGGGCGCGCCAGATGCTCGAACAGGCTGGATGAGTACACCACGGCGAAGCGGCCTTCGGAAAACAAGGAGGACAGGCGATGCGCGTCGCCGACGACATCCACCCCGAAACCGGGGTGAATGTCGAGTCTCACGACTTCGCGGCCGGGGAACAACTCCAGGGTGTTGGCCGCAGTCTCTGCGTTCGTCGCGCGAACGCCGATGGCGAGCACGGGTCCCGGCGGGGCGCTTTCGATCGCCGCACGGACCAGCTCGATCGCGTCGGCCGTGGAGCGCAGTGCTGCCGAGACCGGCAAGGGATGCGCCGGAAGCGGGAGCTTGGTCGAAACGTCGCCGGAAGCGGTGTGGACCGTGAGGGTCAGAACCGGGCTCGGCGCTCCAGGTAGGTAGACCGAGAACCCGTACTCACCGTCGGCACGAAGGTCCGGCCAGAACCTGAGAAGGTCGGGCCGCACCCGGGGCGTCGCCGGGGTGACGACATTCCCCCTGCCGACCGAGATGCCGGTCACCTCGCCCGCACCGACGTGGGCCCAACCCTCGAGGTACGTGCCATACGCGTCGCACCAGTACACATCCAGCATGTGGTGCATCTCGGGCCGCGCCAGTGGCACTTCGGACGGTGCATCGGGCTCGAAACCGAGTCGTGCCTGGCAGAGTTCCCACAGGCGCGCGGCGTGTTCGGGCCGATCAGTGGGGAGGCGGCAGAGCGCCGAACACTCGGCAAATCGCGCTGCTGCGGCCCCGTCATCTACCAAGGCGAGCCCGATACCCAGAATGTAGAGCGCGTCGAGTGCATCCACGCGGTCATCGCCAGTTGACTCTTCGGCGAGCCGAGGAGCGATAACCTCGATGCTTCGTGCAAGCGGAGAATCGGGTGCGATAGGGATCCTTGATCCCACTTCGACGAAGAGCCGGCAAGAACGCGAGTCCACTGCCTTTCTCGCCACGGAATGGGCAACGGTGACGAAACGTGTCGCCATCGACCGGGCACGCTTCGGGTCGAATCTGGCCGTAGCAAAAGCCCGGTGGTAATCGGCCTGGAACTGCACCTCCAGCGTGTCGAGGTCAGCCACATCGGCGGCCCGCCGCCATCGTTTCGCGGAGCGGGACGCGAGGTCAAAGTACTCCTCTGCCCGCCGCGGGTCGTCCCGGGACAGGAGCTCACGCATCCCGAGTGCGAACGCCGCGCCGGCGAGCCCCCACGGTGCCTGCGCCCGTCGCTGCAACCACCACACCCGCGACGGACGTGCGAGATCTACACGATAGCGCCGACGGAACGCCTCGATCGCCATTTGTGCTGCCATATCGGACGACGGGAAGTCCCCGCGAGCGACCACGGATCGGAGATAGCGGGTCGTCATTCCGGTGGACAGAGCCGAGCCCGGTTGCGCCCTGCTCGCCCGTGCCTGAAAATAGCTCTCAAGTTCGGGCGCGCTCGCCCCGAATTCGCCGAGTCGTTCAGCGGGCGCGCCATCCGCACGCGCAACGGCGTACAGACTCGCCCCTCGCCGTTCAACAGTAAATGACCTGAATCCCGCACGCTCGAGCAGAAGCTCGAGACCGTCCCGACTTGCAATGACGGTGTGGTACCCGGGACTCATCACGGAAAGAACCGTCGATTCGAGCGCATCTCTCGTCACCGCATCCGCGTCCGGTGTCGTCAGCAGGAGCCTTCCTGCTGGGTTCACGGTGGTGCGAAGCGCTCTCAGGAAGTCGAGCGGGTCATCCACATGCTCGAGCACCTCGCTCGCGAGAACGAGATCGAAGGTGCGATCGGCTACCGTGCGGGAATCGAGGTATTCCTGGCGGATCTCCAGCCCGAGTTCTTTGGAACCGCGAACCCCCGCAAGCGAAGGTTCGATGCCCATGACGTCCCAGCCATAGAGTTCGCGCGCGATATCGAGCCCGAAGCCGTAATTGCAGCCGACATCGAGGAAGGATCCGACACCCGCGGGATCGACCAGACCGAGAATCTCGACGATCGTGCCGATCCCCGCCCCTGCCTCCACGTACCCATCGACGGAGGCGTCCGTCGGTGAGGAATCACGGGATGAGGGCCGAATGTCAAGCGAGCCACACCGCGGACAACGCACCGCGGGGAGGTCGGTCTCCTCTAGAGCATCGAGTTCGAGGATCAGAGTGCCAATACCACTGTCGCCGCAGATGCGGCAGGTGAGTTCTCGCGGTTCACTCGTCCAGCGGAGCTCACTCACCTGTGTGGCGTTTCGTCACCTGATCCATTTGAGAGATCCTAGCCAATCGGGTCACAGACGACATCTCGCCGAGGTTAACTCAGGTGACCTGCGGCTTCCATCTGCCGCAGCTCCTTCTTGAGATCCGCGACCTCATCCCGGAGCCGGCCGGCCAGCTCGAACTTGAGCTCCCCCGCGGCCTGCAGCATCTGGTCGTTGAGGTCGCGGATGATGGCCTCGAGATCATTCGCGCCGCTCGCGGCGAGTCCCTCCCGGGCCAGGCCCGGCGTCGGGGACCGGCGGCGACCCCCGCGCCCGCTGAGGAGTTCCGCCGTGTCGGCGTCCTCGCGGGTGAGCTGGTCGGTGATGTCGGCGATCTTCTTGCGGAGCGGCTGCGGGTCGACGCCGCGCTCGAGGTTGTACGCCACCTGCTTCTCGCGGCGCCGGCTGGTCTCCTCGATGGCCTGCTTCATGGAGTCGGTCACGACGTCGGCGTACATGTACACCGCACCCGACACGTTGCGGGCCGCCCGCCCGATGGTCTGGATGAGCGAGGTCGACGAGCGCAGGAAGCCCTCCTTGTCGGCGTCGAGGATCGCCACCAGCGACACCTCGGGCAGGTCGAGACCCTCGCGCAACAGGTTGATGCCGACGAGCACGTCGTAGACGCCCTGCCGGAGCTCGGTGAGGAGCTCCACCCTGCGGAGGGTGTCGACGTCGGAGTGCAGGTAGCGGACTCGCACACCCGCCTCGCCGAGGAACTCGGTGAGCTCTTCCGACATCTTCTTGGTGAGCGTCGTGACGAGAATGCGCTCGTTCTTCTCGACGCGCTGGCGGATCTGCTCGAGCAGGTCGTCGATCTGGCCCTTGGTCGGCTTGACCACGATCTCCGGATCGACGAGCCCGGTCGGGCGGATGATCTGCTCGACCACCGAGTCGGTGATGCCCATCTCGTACTTGCCGGGCGTCGCGGACAGGTAGACCTTCTGGCCGACGCGCTCGAGGAACTCGTTCCACTTGAGCGGGCGATTATCGAGCGCGCTCGGCAGCCGGAAGCCGTGCTCGACCAGGGTGCGCTTGCGCGACGCGTCGCCCTCGTACATGGCGCCGATCTGCGGAACGGTCACGTGCGACTCGTCGATGACGACGAGGAAGTCCTCGGGGAAGTAGTCGATCAGGCAGTGCGGCGCCTCCCCGGGCTGGCGCCCGTCGATGTGGCGGGAGTAGTTCTCGATGCCGGAGCAGAACCCGATCTGCTGCATCATCTCCAGGTCGAAGTTGGTGCGCATGCGCAGTCGCTGGGCCTCGAGCAGCTTGCCCTCGCGTTCGAGCTGCGCGAGACGCTCGTCGAGCTCCTCCTGGATGGTGCCGATGGCACGGTGCATGCGCTCGGTACCCGCGACGTAGTGCGACCCGGGGAAGACCGACACCGAGTCGAGCTTCTTCACGATGTCGCCGGTGAGCGGGTGCAGGCTGTAGATGGCCTCGACCTCATCACCGAACATCTCGATACGGATCGCGAGTTCCTCGTACATCGGGATGATCTCGATCGTGTCGCCGCGCACCCGGAAGTTGCCGCGCGAGAAGTCCACATCGTTGCGCTGGTACTGCATCGACACGAACTTGCGGATGAGCGTCTCGCGGTTGATCTTCATGCCCACCTGGAGCGCCATCATCGCGTCGAGATATTCCTCCGACGAGCCAAGGCCATAGATGCAGGAGACCGTCGACACGACGATGACGTCTCGGCGGCTGAGCAGCGAGTTGGTGGTGGAGTGCCGGAGCCGCTCCACCTCGGCGTTGATCGACGAGTCCTTCTCGATGAAGGTGTCCGTCTGCGGGACGTAGGCCTCGGGCTGGTAGTAGTCGTAGTAGGAGACGAAGTATTCGACCGCGTTGTTGGGCATCAGCTCGCGGAACTCGTTGGCGAGCTGCGCCGCCAACGTCTTGTTATGGGCGAGCACGAGGGTGGGTCGCTGCACGGCCTCGATGAGCCACGCGGTGGTTGCCGACTTGCCGGTACCGGTGGCGCCGAGCAGCACGACATCCGTCTCGCCCGCGTTGATGCGGGCCGTCAGCTCGGCAATGGCCTGCGGCTGGTCGCCGCTCGGCACGTAGTCGCTGATCACCTCGAATGGGCGGACGGATCGGGTCGGTTCCATCTCTCCAGCTTAGGTTCGCCCACCGACAGACCGGGCAGGGCGGCGACGATCGCGCTATGCCCTGAGCGATATCAGGAGTTGCATGGCGTCTCTACGTAATTTTCAGGATCGATGGAGTTTATTTCAGGCACGAAAGCAACTCTCGGGGACCAAGGAGCCGAGTTGACCGCCACCCGTGAGTCACGAAAAGACATTCCCATGACACCGATCCTCCGGCGCCGGCGTGGGCTCGTCGTGGTGCTGCTGTGCGTGATGTACTTCTCTCCTACTTCGGCCGGACCACTATCGCGACAGCGGGCGTGGTGGTCGACCCGATCGCAGAACAACCGCTGGCTGCGCGCGCCGGCTAAGCACCCTTCCGGCGGAACGGACGCCCGGTGAGCGCAAGGCTCGCCGGGGTCCGCCGGGCGACCTCGGTGATGAGGATGGCTCCGATGATGACGGTGAGATACGCCACCAGCGTCGACCACGGGTCGGGAATCGTCGCGGTGAGCCAGTTCGGGCCGGGCAGCAGGATGAGCCAGAGCACGAGTGGGTGCGAGAGGAAGATGCCGAACGAGCGATCCGACGCGGTGTCGATCAGGCGGGAGAACCGGGTTCCCGGCGTACGCCGCTCGGCCCAGTAGCTGCCGACTGCGAGGAAGGCGAGCCCGATCGCGAGCGACCAGACCACCATGACCGGCTGGAGCGGCGTGCCGGCGCGATAGTAGCTGTAGCCCATCACCCAGTGCACGAAGGCGAACACCGCCAGGGTGAACAGGCCGGTGCCGAGGGTGATCCACCCGATCAGTCGTCGGTGACGCGCGACCCACGGAATCAGCTCCCGAGCGTGGTCGGCGAGCACCGCGCCCAGCAGGATGAAGAAGGTGTATGTGAAGAAGTAGATCTTCGAGTAGCTCGCCAGCCAGTCCGGTTCCTTCGGCCCGTAGGCGAGATACCAGTAGAAGGCGACCTGCAGCACGAACGCGACGGCCAGCAGCGTGACGTGGTGTCGCCGGGTCTTCTTCACCACCCAGACGATGACCGGCACCAGCAGGTAGACCTGCATCGTCACCAGCAGGAAGTACAGGTGGTACCAGGCGCTGCCGGTGACCACCTGCTGCACGAAGCGCCCGAGCGCCTCGAGCACCGTACCGTGCGGTGAGTTGACGCTGGATGCCGTGAAGTAGATGGCGGACCAGACCAGGTACGGCACGCCCACCAGCAGGAACCGGCGCGGCCAGAACCTCTTCATCGGCACCGGATTGCCGAGGTAGCTGTAGACCAGCACGAACGCGGACAGCGCGAAGAAGACCTCACGGGTGATGTGCACCAGGCCGAGGGCCGCGTACAGGCCGATGTCCGAGGCCGCGGCGGTGTGGCTGATCGTGTGGACCGCGATCACGCAGAGGAAGGTGAGGATGCGGACGATGTCCACCTCGTGCAGGTGTTTCACCCGGGTCTTCGGCGGAGCCGCTGGTGCGCTCGCGGTCACGCGTTCTCTGCCAGGGCTCGCACCTTGTTCCGCTGCACCTTGCCGGTGGGGGCGCGCGGCACGTCGTCGACGACGCTGACCTCGACCGGCCGCTTGAAGCGCGGCAGTTCGCGCTCGACGCGAGCGAGCAGGTCCGCGACCAGTGCCTCGGGGTCGGACAGGTCGGGATCGACCGCGATCACGTAGGCGACCGGAACCTGGTGCAGGATCGGGTCCGCACGGCCCACGACGACCGCCTCACGTACGCGCTGGTCACCCAACAGCACCTCTTCGACCTCCGCCGGATAAACCTTCTCTCCCCCGCGATTGATCACGTCGTCGGACCGCCCGACGAGGTAGACCCAGCCGTCGGTGTCGATCATCCCCAGGTCGCCGGAGCTGAGCCAGCCGTCCTGGTCGAAGCGCTCCGCGGCCCTGCCCCTGACATAGCCGGTGACGATGCCCGGACCGCGAACCCAGAGATTGCCGACCCGGTCGGGCGGCAGTGCCGCGCCGTCGTCGTCGCGCACCTGCACCTCGCTGCCGACCGGCATCCCGACCGAGCCCTCCCGCAGCGGCTCGCCGAGCGGTGTCGCGGTGATCTGGCTCGCACCCTCGGTCATGCCCCAGCTCACGACGAGCGGCATGCGGCCGAGCGCGACGCGGACGGCGTCCGGCAGCGGTGCGGAGGCGGAACGGACGAAGCGCACGGAGGCGGGGATGGCGAGATCGCCGCCGCGCGCGAGCACCGCGAGAATGGCCGGCACTGCGTTGATCCAGGTGACGCGACGCCGCTCGAGCAGCTCCCAGAAACCGGTTTTGTGGAATCGCCGGTCGAGCACGAGGGCCGAGCCGGACACGAGGGTCGACAGCAGTCCCACGACCTCGGCGTTCACATGGAACAGCGGAAGCGGGTTGTACCCGCGATCGGCCGGCGTGAGGGCGTTGTGCTCGGCGATGCGCTCCGCCACGAAGAGCAGCTGCTGCTCCGGCATCTCCACGCCCTTCGGTTCGCCGGTCGACCCGGAGGTGAACAGCAGCACGGAGCCGCGTGCCCCGGAGGACAGGAACGGCTCGGCGATCGGCTCGAGCGTCGAGACCGGCACGATGGTCGCGCCGGCCACGGACCGATCGTCGCGATCGGTGATCACCGTCACCCGTTGGCCGAGCAGCCCGCAGATGCGGGCCAGCTCGGTGTCGGTGAGGTCGGGGTTGGCCGGAACGGAACGACGGCCGGATGCGACCACCGACAGGTGTGCGAGAGCGAAGTCCAGCGGATCGGCAACATCCACGACCACGGAACCTCCAGTCGCGACGCCGGCCTTCGAGAGGCGGACGTCCCATGCCGCCAGAGCGGCCGCGAGGCCGGCGAAGGTCTCGCTGCGATCGGAGCGGGCATCCTCGAGCCAGACGTCGCCGGGGGCGCCTGCGGCGTGGCGGGCGATGAGTCCGGCCAGACTCCCCGGTGATCCTTCCGGCTCGGCCGCGTTCGCCTCCATGCTTCCAGCGTACCCAGCCCACCGACCCCACCCGGCCGGAGAGGCTATGAGCAGGCTATGAATGCGGTGTCAGCGCACCTGGTCGAGCAGCCAGCGCCACACCTTCCCGTATACCGGGGTGCCATCGGGAAGCGTGGGCGTCGCGTCGGTCGCGGTCCAGAGATGCGACTGCTCAGGGGTGCCGTAGTCCGCCGTGCTCACGACGGTGTGGGCCTTGGTGAAGTCGAGGGCGTCATCCGCGTTCACAGGGGTGCCCATGCCGAGCGCGTGCCACGAGCCGATCACGTTCTGGTAGTACATGTCGTGGCTGTCGACGAAGCCGTACAGCCGCGATGCCGGTGTCGCGCTCCTGGTGGTCAGCCAGGTCGCCGGCACTCCGGCGTCGGTCTGCACGGGAGACGAGAACATGATGGCGGCGTGCACCCGGTGCCGGTGGGCGATGAAGGCGGACTGCCCGCCGCCCTGGGAATGGCCGGCGACCACGATATCGGCCCAGTGCACCTGGCGGCCGGAGGCGTAGCGCGCCCAGCCGCCGGACGGGTCTGTCGACCTGAGGTAGCCGAGGGCGGTCCGCAGCCTGTTCAGGATCGAGTCCTCCGGCGGGATGGCACTCCACGCGTTCGGGTCGGTGCCGTCGAAGCGGTTCTGCTGCACGGCGGCATAGCAACTCGGGATGCCGGCACAGGTCTTCACCACCGACTCGCCGCGATTCGAGTAGTCGAGTGCGAGCACGTGGAAGCCCGCCTGCGAGGCCAGGTCGAGAAACGCGCGATAGTCGCGCGGCACCGCCCGGGTGGCCGGCAGGAAGAGCAGAAGCGGCCCGCCGGCCGTTCCCGACCAGGCGAGGTTGTGCGCGTTCGGTGAGAAGGCCCGCCCTGCCGTGCCGGGAAGCTGGAACGACATCATCGTGCTAGGAGGGACGGCCGGGCCGGGAGCACCCGCGGCGTTCGCCTCCGGCGCGATCGTGATACCGAGCACGAGGGAGAGCACGGCCACCGCCGCGAACACCATGCCCCTGACCGCCACGATTGAGCCTCCGGCTACACGGTAGCGGAGCGCGAGTGGACGACGGATGAACAGAGTGCGGGCGTCACTGAGACTCTTCGAAGCATCGGGACTCTTCGAAACAGGGCGAGGCTCAGGCCCGAGTGCTCACCATGTTCCACAGGTCGTCGGCCTGGCGGAGGGTCTCGTCGAGCGTGCCGTTGCTGTCGATGACGACGTCGGCGATCGCACGCCGCTCGGCGTTGCTGGCCTGCGACGCAAGCCGCTTGGCGGCCTCCTCCGGACTGAGCCCGCGGATGTCGACCAGGCGACCGGTGCGCACATCGTCATCCGCCTCGACCACCACCACCAGGTCGAAGTGGTGATAGCGGTCGTCCGAAATGCGCTCGGCGAGGAGAGGGACGTCGTAGACGACGACCGCGTGCGGATCGGCGGCCTCCGCGGCCTCCATCCGCTCCCGGGCGAGGTTCTGGATCGCCGGGTGCGTGATCCCGTTCAGGTCGGCCCGCGCGACGGGGTCGGTGAAGATGATTGCTCCGAGCGCGGGGCGGTCGAGACCGCCGTCGGCGGTGATGACGGATGCCCCGAACCGATTCGCGATAGCGGCGAGACCGGGCGTGCCCGGTTCGACGACCTCGCGGGCGAGCCCGTCGGCGTCGATGTGCACGGCACCGTGCTCGGCGAGCCGTCGGGACACCACGCTCTTGCCCGACGCGATGCCGCCGGTGAGTCCGATCAGGTACACGCAGGCAATGCTAGTGTGCGGTCATGTTCGAGGTGCTGACCGGTGCGGGGCTCGCGGTCTCCGCCGGCGTCAACGCGTACATTCCCCTGCTGGTCGTCGGACTCTCGGCGCGTCTCCTCGACTTCGTCAGCCTGCCGACCGGGTGGCGCTGGCTGGAGAACCCGTGGGTGCTGGGCCTCCTCGGCCTGCTGCTGGTCATCGAATTCGTCGCGGACAAGATTCCGGTCGTCGACTCGGTCAACGACTGGATCCAGACCGTCATCCGACCCACCGCGGGCGGTCTCGCGTTCGGGTCGGGCTCCACCGCGACCACCCGGGTGGTCAGCGACCCGTCGGCCTTCTTCTCCGACAACCAATGGGTGCCGATCGCGGCGGGTGTGGTGCTCGCCCTCGCGGTGCACCTCGGCAAGGCCGCCTCACGACCGCTGCTCAACACGATGACGGCCGGGATCGCCGCGCCGATCGCGAGTGCCGCCGAAGACATCGGCAGCGTGCTCACCTCGCTCGCCGCCGTGCTCGCCCCGATCCTGGTGCTCGTCTCGTTCGCCGGCATCGTGATTCTCGCCGTCTGGCTGCTGCGCACGACCCGGAAACGGCGAATGGCCGGTCCCGAAGGACCGGCCACCCGTCTCTAACTCTCAGGAGTTCGAGCTGAGCTTCTCGCGAAGCGCGGCCAGGGCCTCGTCGTCGGCGAGCGTGCCGGACGACTCGGCCTCGGACGAGAAGGACGAGGTGCCCGCGGGCAGTTCCTCGATGACCTGCTCGTTGGCGGCCGCGACCTGCTTCTTGTGGGCCTCCCAGCGAGCCTGGGCGGCAGCGTAATCCTGCTCCCATTTCTCGCGCTGGGTTTCGAAGCCCTCTTTCCACTCGTTGGTCTCCGGGTCGAAGCCATCGGGGTACTTGTAGTTGCCCTGATCGTCGTACTCGGTGAGCATGCCGTACAGCGCCGGGTCGAACTCGGTGCCGTCGGGGTCGACGCCCTCGTTGGCCTGCTTGAGGCTCAGCGAGATGCGGCGGCGCTCCAGGTCGATGTCGATGACCTTGACGAACACCTCGTCGCCGACCGACACGACCTGCTCGGCGAGCTCCACGTGCTTACCCGACAGCTCGGAGATGTGAACCAGCCCCTCGATGCCCTCCGCCACGCGCACGAAGGCGCCGAACGGCACGAGCTTCGTGACCTTGCCCGGCGCGACCTGGCCGATCGCGTGGGTGCGCGCGAACACCTGCCACGGGTCTTCCTGGGTGGCCTTGAGGCTGAGCGAGACCCGCTCGCGGTCGAGGTCGACCTCGAGGATCTCGACCGTGACCTCCTGGCCCACCTCGACGACCTCGGACGCGTGCTCGATGTGCTTCCACGACAGCTCGGAGACGTGGACGAGTCCGTCCACGCCACCCAGGTCGACGAACGCGCCGAAGTTGACGATCGACGACACGACACCCTTGCGGACCTGGCCCTTGGCGAGGTTGTTGAGGAAGGTCGTGCGGCTCTCGGACTGGGTCTGCTCCAGCAGCGCGCGGCGGCTCAGCACCACGTTGTTGCGGTTCTTGTCCAGCTCGAGGATCTTCGCCTCGATGTCCTGTCCGAGGTACGGGGTCAGGTCGCGAACGCGACGCAGCTCGATGAGCGAGGCCGGCAGGAATCCGCGGAGTCCGATGTCGACGATGAGGCCGCCCTTGACGACCTCGATCACCGAACCGGTGACGATGCCGTCGGCATCCTTGATCTTCTCGACGTCGCCCCAGGCGCGCTCGTACTGCGCGCGCTTCTTGGAGAGGATGAGACGGCCTTCTTTGTCTTCCTTCTGGAGGACGAGGGCCTCGACCATGTCGCCGACCTGGACGACCTCAGACGGGTCGACGTCGTGCTTGATGGAAAGTTCGCGGGAGGGGATGACGCCCTCCGTCTTGTAACCGACGTCGAGGAGAACCTCGTCACGATCGATCTTGACGACGGTGCCCTCGATGAGGTCCCCGTCATTGAAGAACTTGAGCGTCTTTTCGACCGCGGCGAGAAAATCTTCAGCAGATCCGATGTCATTGATGGCGACCTGCTTGGGGCCTGTGGTCGTGATGAGTGTCATGTAGTTGTTGCTCCGATATGGGCATAGCTCGGGCCGTTGCGAAAGGATGTGATTCCGCAACGACAGGCGGATAGGACGTCACAAATGTGACGGTATAGCTTAGCGCGTCGACTACAGGGCTTCCACCACGGATTTCATGTAGTCCAGCTCGGTGTCATAGACATGCGCCGACTTAACGATGAACAGCAGTCGTCCCGCGGGCATTCCCAGCCCGTCGGCGACGCGGTGCTGCAGGTCCGCAAGCTCGACCAGGTTGCCGTAGCCCTTCGCCCCGAAGTCGATGCTGTGCGCGTACACCACCTGCTCGATCGCACCTGCCCTGACCCAGAAGTCGAGCATGCTCACGCAGGGGATGTAGCTGGTGTCGAGCAGCGGCTCGAAGGTGGTGATGGTGGCCGAGCGCGATGTCGGGTCCGCGCGCAGCCGGTCGATGACCCACTGCACCTGGTCGCGGCCCTCGGCTCCGTAGTCGAACAGCCGGCTCGCGTAGCTCCTGGCGTTCCCAAGGGCTTCGACACGGCTGTGGTCGGTGAAGTTGGCGTGCATCCAGGCGAGCCGCTCCGGGTCGGCGAGCCGCGCGATGAGGGGGTCCTGCGGGTCGGGGTGCGCGACCGCCAGGGTCGCCTGCTCGATCTCCAGGATCGGCATGCCGTCGTATTCGCCCGGCTCGCCGTGCGCCAGGATCTGCCGCGCCACGTCCAGCCACGCCTCGCCGACGGTGTCGGCGTTGATGGTGATGTCTCTCATACCCTCGCTCTTTCTCTGATGATGTCCCGCAGTGCCGGTTCGAGTTCGGGGAACGCGAATTCGTAACCCGCGGCCAGCAGCCGCTCCGGCACGACCCAGCGACTCTTCAGCACCAGCTCGGTCTCCGTGCGGATGACCGCAGCGCCGGCCTCGAGCATCCACCGGGTCGTCGGCATGCCGATCGGCGCTCCGACGATGCGACGGATGTCCGCCATCAGCGTGCGGTTGTCGGCCGGATTCGGGGCGGCGGCATTCACCGCACCGTCGAGCACGGAGGTGCGCAGGAACCTGATGATACCGAGCACATCGGCCAGGTGGATCCAGCTGAACTTCTGGCTGCCGGATCGGGCCCGTGGCTCGTGGAAGGTGCCGGCCGCGCGCCGGGCCGCTGTCGACCTCCATCGCCCGTCGAGCTGCGGACCGCCGAGCCCGACGGAACCGTCGGGAATGGTCGAGAAATAGGCGCGCAGTCGCGGATGGAGCTCGGCGATCCGATCACCGAGCACCTGCTCCCAGGGTGAGGTCACGCGCCGAGCACCGCGGTCTTGAGGGTGTCCAGCCCCACTCCCCCGATGTCCAGCGCCCGCTTGTGGAACAGCTTGATGTCGAAGTCGTCGCCCGCGCGGCGCGCGTACTCGTCGCGCAGCTGCTCCCAGATGCGCTGCCCAACCTTGTACGACGGCGCCTGTCCTGGCCAGCCGAGGTAGCGGTTCACCTCGAAGCGCACGAAACCCTCGTTCATGGTGACATTCCTGCCGAGGAAGCCGAACGCGTAGTCGCCGGTCCAGGTGCCAGTTCCGTCCGGCAGCGGCTTCTCGAGGTGCACGCCGATGTCGAGCACGACGCGGGCGGCGCGCATGCGCTGGCCGTCCAGCATCCCGAGCCGGTCGCCCGGGTCGTCCAGGTAGCCGAGCTGCTCCATCAGGCGCTCGGCGTAGAGCGCCCAGCCCTCGCCGTGGCCGGAGGTCCAGTTCTGCCGGCGCCACGAGTTGAGCAGGCTCTTGTTATAGGTGGCCTGCCCGACCTGGAGGTGATGACCGGGAACGCCCTCGTGGTACACCGTGGTGAGTTCGCGCCAGGTGTCGAACTCGGTGACGCCCTCGGGCACGCTCCACCACATCTGCCCGGAGCGGGAGAAGTCGTCGGTCGGGCCGGTGTAATAGATGCCGCCCTCCTGCGTGGGGGCGATCATGCACTCCAGCGCGCGGAGCTCGTCCGGGATGTCGAACTGGGTGCCCGCGAGCTCGTTGACGGCCCGGTTGCTGGTCTCCTGCATCCACCGTTGCAGCGCATCGGTGCCGTGCAGCTTTCGGCCCGGGTCGTTGTCGAGAAACTCGATGGCCTCGGCGACCGTCGCGCCGGGCTTGATCTCCCGCGCTATCGACTCCTGTTCCGCGACCATGCGCGCCAGCTCCTCGACGCCCCACTCGTAGGTCTCGTCGAGATCGATGACGGCGCCCACGAAATACCGGGACGCGAGTGCGTAGATCTCGCGGCCGACCGCGTCGCGCTCCGGTGCGTGCGGCGCCAGCTCGTTCGCCAGGAAGGTGGACAGCGTCTCGTAGGCGTTCGCCGCGGCCTGCGCGCCGGCGGCCAGCTCGCCCTTCAGCGACTCGGGCAGTTCGCCCGTGTCGGGAGCCGCATCCGCAGCGAGCTGGAAGAAGAACCCGGAGTCGGCCACCTGCTTGTTCGCCTGGGCGATGACCTCCCTCACCTGGCGGATGGCCGGCGCGTTGCCGTGGGCGATGCCGGCGCGGAGGGTCTCGATGTACCCGTCCATCGCCGTCGGCAGGTTGCGCAGGCGAGTGGCGATGTGCGACCAGTCCTCGACGGATGCCGTGGGCACGATGTCGAAGATGTCCCGCAGGTTCTGCGCGGGGCTGGCGATCACGTTGAGATCGCGCTCGTCGAACCGTGCGTCATGCCGGTCGAGCTGCAGCTGGAGGTTGCGGGTGAGATCGAGCTTCGTGATCAGGTCGACGTCATCGACCGGTGTGGCCGCCGCGATCTTTGCCAGCGCCTTCTTCGCCTCGAGAACGGCCTGCTCGGTCCCCTGCGGGGAGTAGTCGGAGAACTCGCCCTCGTGTCCCGGCCGTCCGAGCTCGACCCGCATCTCGGGATAGAGATCGATCTCGGCATCGAGCCACTCCTCCGCGATCGCATCGATCGGCGTTGGCGTCCTGGGTTTCGCGGTCTCGTCACTCATACCTCGAGTGTATGAGCCTCACTCCTTGTCGAGGTCGGTGTTCAACAGCTCGGCGAGGCTGTCGAGGGCGGCGTCGGCGTCCGCGCCGTCCGCCGCGATCGTCACGGTCTCGCCGTGGCCGATGCCGAGCGAGAGCACGCCGAGGATGCTCGCGGCGTTGACCGTCTTGCCGGCGGCGTTGGTGAGGGTGACCGGCACGCCGGCCTTCGCGGCGGCCTGGCTGAACAGGGAGGCCGGGCGAGCGTGGAGTCCGACGCTCGAGGCGACGGTGACGGTGCGTTCTGACATGGAATTCTCCCTGTAGGTGGTTATGGTTCGATGGTCACTTTGATGGCCTCGCCGCGAGCGACGATCTCGATCGCCTCGAGCACGTCGTCCAGGGGCAGCCGGTGCGTGATCAGGTCGCTCACCGGTACGGCGCCGGAGGCGATCAGGTCGAGGGCCCGCTTGTTCTGCGCGGGACTCGACCCATTCACGCCAACGATAGTGAGTTCGCGGTAGTGGACGAGGTTCGCGTCCACGGTGATGTTCGGCCGGTCCTTCGCGAGGCCGCCGAACAGGCTGAGCCGGCCCTGGCGGGCGAGCATGCGGAGCCCCTGCTCCTGGGCCGCGCCGGACGCGGCCGCGGTGATCACGACATCCGCCCCTCTGCCGCCGGTGGCGGCGAGCACTGCCTCGACCGGGTCGGTCGACTCCGATGCGATGGCGAGGTCGGGCTTCACGAGGTTCGCGGCGACGGCCAGCCGCTCCGCGTTCAGGTCGATGAGGATGACCATGGCCGCGCCGCGCGCACGCGCCAGTCGCACGTGCAGGCACCCGATCGGCCCGGACCCGACGACGACGACCGTGTCGCCCTCGCCCACCCGGGCCAGTTCCTGGCCGTTGAGCACGCAGGCGAGCGGTTCGGTGACCGAGGCCTCGGCGAAGCCGAGCCCGTCCGGGATGCGGTTGAGCCCGTCGACGCGCAACACCTCGCGCGGCACGATCATGTACTCCGCGAATCCGCCGGGGAACTGGTAGCCCATCGACAGCTGGTTCGGGCAGACGCTCATCCGCCCGGCAAGGCAGTCCGGGCAGGTGCCGTCGGGGATCGCCGCGATCACCTGCACTCGGCCGCCGACGGACCAGCCATCGACGCCGGCGCCGACCTCGACGATCTCCCCGGCGATCTCGTGCCCCATCACCTGTGGTGGCGTCATGTTCGGATGCCCGGAGCGCGAGATCTTCACGTCCGTTCCGCAGGTGGAGCAGTTGCGCACGCGGATCTTCACCTCGCCGGCCGCCGCCGTCGGCTCGTCGGCCTGCTCGAGCCTGATGTCGCCGGGGGCGTAGAACCTCGCTACTTTCACGCCGTGTTACTCGTCCTCGGGCTCGAGCAGGGCGTAGACCTGCCCGGAGGAGGTGGCCGCGCGAAGGGCCGCGGCCTTGTCGGGGTCGAGCAGCACCGTGGCGAGCTGGGACAGCAGCGCGACGTGGCCGTTGCCGCGGGCGGCGATGCCCACGCACACGAACACCTCGTTGCCGTCCCAGTCCACACCCCGGGGGAACCGCAGCACGACGAGCGCATCCTTCTTCACGGCGTCCTTGCCGGCGAGGGTGCCGTGAGGTATCGCGACCCCCTCGCCGACGAAGGTGGAGATGGTGTTCTCCCGCTCGATCATCGCGTCGATGTAGCCGGGGTCGATCGCGCCCGTGTCCAGGAGGGCGGAGCCGACCTGCCTGATCGCGTCGAACTTGTCGGTCGCCGACTCGTCGAGCCTGATCGACTCCTCCGAGATCAGCGCGGTCAGGGCAGGTGCGGCATCCTCAGTCATCGTCAGACCTCGAAGGATTCGCCGGCCTGGATGGCCTTCACGATCTTCGCCACGGCAGGGTCACCCAGGAAGAGCTGGAACGGCACGACGGGCACGTCGGGTGCAGTCGCCCGCGCTCGGTCGGCCAGCCCCGCCTGGGTGAACACCAGGTCGGCGTCGCTCGGAATCTCGGCGACAGCGGAATGCTCCACCGTCACGCCGTTCTTCGCGAGTTGCTTCTTCAGCGAGCTGGCGAGCATGACGCTCGATCCCATGCCCGCGTCGCACGCAACGACCAGCTTCTTGATGCTGGACCCGTCGACTGTTGCCATGATGGTTCTCCTTTGAGGTTCGATGTGTTGTGCTGCTGGCTCAGGAAGCCGACGCCGGGGCGCCCGCCTTCGAAGCCTTCTTGTTCTGGGCAGTCTGCTCCCTGGCCGCCTCGAGGTCGATAGACGCGTCCACAGCGGACTCGCCACGACCGAAGCGCAGCAGCAGCATTCCGATCACGAACGTCACGCCGGCGGAGATGACAACTCCCAGCATGATCAGCGCGATCTCGCTCGGCGGGGACTCGATCGCCCAGGCGAAGATGCTGCCAGGGGACGCGGGTGCTCGGAGGCCGAGGTTGAAGATCGTCTCCCACAGCACGCCGCTCGCGCCGCCGATGATCGCCGCAATGACGAGGATCGGCTTCATGAGCACGTATGGGAAGTAGATCTCGTGGATGCCGCCGAGGAACTGCACGACCATGGCCGCGGGAACCGTCGGACGGATCGCACGCGGTCCGAACAGCAGCATGGCGGTCAGGATGCCGAGCCCGGGGCCGGGGTTCGATTCGATCATGAACAGGATCGACTGGCCGGTGTGGCTCGCCTGCTCGGTTCCGAGCGGGGTGAACACGCCGTGGTTGATGGCGTTGTTGAGGAACAGCACCTTCGCCGGCTCGACGATGATCGAGACCAGCGGGAGCAGATGGATGTTGACCAGCGCGTTCGCCAGCCAGCCCAGGCCCTGGGTGATCCAGAACGTGATCGGGCCGATGATGTACAGGCCGACCACGGCCATGGCGCCGCCCACGATGCCGGCCGAGAAGTTGTCGACCAGCATCTCGAAGCCGCCCTTGACCTTGCCCGCGATGAAGTTGTCCCACAGGCGAAGCAGCAGTGCGGTGAGCGGTGCGATCACGAAAGCGCCGAGGATGGCCGGGCCGATCTCCGAGATGTTGGCCGCGGCGACCTCCTTCACACCGTTCAGCGAGACCGGGACCAGCTGCAGTGCGACCGGCGCCATCATCACGCCGATCGTCGCCACGGCGCCGACCACGGCACCGCGCGTGCCATGCACGATGCGACCGCCGGTGTAGCCGATCAGGATCGGGATGAGGATGTTGATCAGCGGCCCGACGACCGAACCGATCTGCACGGTGATCGGCAGCGGGTGTGCTGTGGTTCCGGCGATGGTATTGACCCAGCCGGTCGGGATGAACAGGGCGGTGATGAGACCGAACGCGATGAACGCGCCGAGGTTCGGCATCACCATCCCGGCCAGGAACGCGCCGAAGCGCTGGACACTGGCCCGGGCACCGGTACCGGTGACCGTTGGTGTGTAAGCAGACATTTCTGTTTGGTACTCCTTTGTACGGTTGGGGACTGTACGGACTGTGTTCGGTGGTGCTAGCTGGCCACGAGTGGCCGATCCAGGTCTGGCTGCCAGGCCAGCTGGACGTTCGAGTGGGCGATGTCGCCCGGTCCGGGAACCGAGGTTCCCGGCAGACCTGCCGCCGCCGCGCCCCACGCGAGCGCCTCGAGCAGCGCGGCATCCTCGGCGGACTCGTCGAGGGCGAAACGGGAGAGGAAGCCGGCCAGGAAGCAGTCGCCGGCCCCGACGGTGCTGCGCGGGACGATGACGGATGACTCGCCCACGAGCACCCCGTTCGCGCTGACCAGCACCGCGCCGTCCGCGCCCAGGCTGACGAGCACGCGCTCGACCCCCCGGCCGCGCAGCTCCTCCGCCGCGCCGATCACCTCCGCGATCGAGGTCACCGGCCGGCCGACGACCTCGGCGAGCTCGGCGCGGTTCGGTTTGACCAGGCGTGGACGAGCGGCGAGCGAGGCAACAAGCGCGTCGCCGCTCGTGTCGATGGCGAGACTCGCCCCGAGCGCGGTGACGCCCGTGAGCAGCTCGACGAACTGTTCGGTGCCGAGATCCGGCGGAAGGCTGCCCGAGATGACCACCCAGTCACCGGCGGAGACCGTCGCAGCGAGCACCTCGGTGAGCGCGGCCAGGTCGGCCTCGGAGAGCGGAGAGCCCGGCTCGTTGAGCTTCGTGACGGTCCCGTCGGGTTCGGCGACGGTGAGGTTCGAGCGGGTGCGCCCACTCACCGGCACGTACCGCGCCGAGACGGCGGCGTCATCCAGGAGCGCGCTCAGCTCGGCGCCCTCGGCGCCCGCGACGGAAAGCACCGCGATACTGCGGGTGCCGTTGAGTGCGAGAGCCCGCGTGACGTTCACGCCCTTGCCGCCGGGCTGGATGACCGGGATCGACGTGCGCAGCACGGCGCCGCGCTCCAGTGCGTCCACCTCCACGGTGCGGTCCAGGCTGGGGTTCAGGGTGACGGTCACGATCACACGATCACCATCCGCGGGCCCGCGTTCTCGACATCCTCCGCGAGCTCGACATCCAGTTCCAGGTCGGTGATGACCGTATCGATGGCGCTGAGCGGCGCGACCATGGAGAAATCCTCGCGCCCGAACTTGCTGTGGTCGGCCAGCACCACCGTGCGGCGGGAGGCGGCGATCAGCGCCCGTTTGACGCTGGCTTCCGCGATGTCCGGCGTCGTGAGGCCGCGCTCGACGCTGATGCCGTTGGTACCCATGAAGGCGACGTCGACGAACAGCTCGGCGACCTGGGCGCGCGTCCACTCGCCGACGGCCGCCAGGGTGCGCGGCCTGACCACGCCGCCGAGCAGGTGCAGGCTGATGTTCGGCCGGGTGATGAGAGCGTGCGCGACCGGGATCGAGTGGGTCACGACGGTGAATTCCCGGTCGAGCGGAAGCAGCTGGGCGAGACGCACCGTGGTGGTACCCGCGTCGATGATGATCGAGCCGCCGTCTGGCAGCTCATCGAGGGCGGCCCGGGCGATGCGCTCCTTCTGGCTGGACGCATGCCCCTCGCGATCGGCGATGCCCGGCTCCATGCCGAGCCGCTCCACCGGGATCGCGCCTCCGTGCACCCGGCGCAGTACTCCCCTCCGTTCCAGCGCGGTCAGGTCGCGTCGCACCGTCTCGGGCGTGACCGCCAGGTCCCTCGCCAGACCCGCTACTTCGACGCGCCCGTTGGCGCGAGCAGTCTCCAGGATCTGCTGGTGCCGCTCTGGAGCGTACATGCGACCTCGTCGTCTTCGGACATGAACCAACATTCAAAATGTTGTTGTTGGCTTATATAAGTCCGTTTAAGTCCGATTGTCAACTCACAGCCAATTCACGGTGTTTCGCGCGGCAAAGCGGGTCGAGCGTGTCGAGACCTCACCAGCGATTCACGTCGGTGAGGTCTCGACACGCTCGACCCGCTTACGCGATCAGTGCGCGGCGGCGTCCCAGTTCGGCCCGGTGCCGACCTGCACGGTGAGCGGCACTTTCAGCTCGGCCGCATGCTCCATGCGGTCCGTCACGATGGCGGTGACCGCGTCCAGCTCGCCGTCGGCGACCTCGAACACGAGTTCGTCGTGCACCTGCAGCAGCATCTGCGACGCGAGCCCCTGGTCGTGCAGGTCGGCCGCGACCCCCAGCATGGCGCGTTTCATGATGTCGGCGGCGGAACCCTGGATGGGCGCGTTGAGCGCCTGCCGTTCCGCGTTCTCCCGCAGTACCCGGTTCGTCGACCTGAGGTCCCCGAACGGCCGGCGCCGGCCGAAGATGGTCTCGGTGTAGCCGTCCTCTCGCGCCTGCTCGACGACCCCGCGGAGGTACTCGCGCACCGCCCCGAAGCGGGTGAAGTAGTCGGCCATCAGCTGTCTCGCCTCCGCCGTCTCGATGCGCAGCTGCTTCGACAGCCCGAACGCGCTGAGCCCGTAGGCGAGCCCGTACGACATCGCCTTGACCTTGTTCCTCATCGCCGGCGTGACCTCCGCCGGCTCGACCGAGAAGATGCGGGAGCCGACGAACCGGTGCAGGTCCTCACCGGAGTGGAACGCCTCGATCAGCCCGGCGTCGCCGGAGAGATGTGCCATGATCCGCATCTCGATCTGGGAGTAGTCGGCGGTGAGCAGCGTCGAGAAGCCCTCCCCGTATTCGAAGGCCGAGCGGATCTCGCGGCCCACCTCGGTGCGCACGGGGATGTTCTGCAGGTTCGGGTCGGTCGACGAGATGCGGCCGGTGCTCGTGCCGGTCTGGTCGTACCGGGTGTGGATGCGGTGGTCGGGCGCGATGGAGCGCTCCAGCGTCTCGACGATCTGTCGCAGCTTCGTCGCATCCCGGTGCTGCAGCAGCAGGTCGAGGAAGGGGTGCGGGTTCTGCTCCTGCAGGTCGGCGAGCGAGGCGGCGTCCGTCGAGTACCCGGTCTTGTTGGACCGGGTCTTCGGCATCTGCAGGTCGTCGAAGAGCACCTGCTGCAGCTGCTTCGGCGACCCGAGGTTCACCTCGCGGCCGATCTCGGCATAGGCGCGCGACGCCAGGTCGGCGGCCGTCGCACCGAGTTCCCCGTTCAGCCGGGCGAGGATCTGCGTGCTGACGGTCACGCCGGTGGACTCCATGAGCGAGACCACGGGCACCAGCGGCAGCTCCAGCTGCTGCAATACGGCACGTGAGCCCTCGTCGAGCCTCTCGTCGAGGTATTCGGCCACCCGCAGCACGTACCACGCCTCCGTAGCGGGGCTGACGGCCTCCGTCTCCGGTACCAGCTGGTTGGGATCCGGCTCGGCGAGGTGCTCCCCCAGGTGCGTGTAGACCTGCGCGGCGAGGGCCTGGTCGTGCCCGCCCGGCTTCAGCAGCCAGGCCGCGAGGGTGGTGTCGAAGACCACGCCGCCCAGGCCCAGCTGCACGTTCTGCAGCGACTTCAGCATCGGCTTGTAGTTGAAGACGTATTTCGGGGAGTCGCTCGCGAGCCAGTCCGCGAGGAAGCTGTAGTCGAGTCGTCCGGCCGCCCACGGCACATAGGCGCTGTCGTCGGCCGAGGCGATGCCGAAGCCGCTGAGGCCGTCCGGCCCGAACTCGAGCTGCAGGCCAAGCGGCTTCGTGCCCTCCGCCGACCGCTTCGTGAGCCAGTGGCCGAGCTCCTCGTCGATCATCGTGCGGACGGTGGGAATGGCACTGACCGGCTGTGCCGAGCCCTCGCCCTCCGAGCCGATCGAGACCGGGTCGCCGGCCGCGGCGGCGAGCTTCAGCACCCGGTCGAGCAGCGTGCGGAACTGCAGCCGGTCGAAGACCTCGCGCACCTTCGCCTCGTCGATCGGTTTCCGGACGAGATCAGCAGGACCGACCGGCAGCGCCACGTCGGTCACCAGTCGGTTCAGCCGGCGATTGCGGATCGCGTTCTCCTTCTGCTCCCGCAGCTTCTCCCCCACGACACCCTTGATCTCATCCGCGTGCTCGAGCACGCCGTCCAGGCTGCCGTACTGCTGGATCCACTTGACGGCGGTCTTCTCGCCGACCTTGTCGATGCCGATCAGGTTGTCGCTGGTCTCGCCCACCAGGGCGGCGATCTCCGGATACTGGGGGGGCTCGATGCCGTACCGCTCGAACACGGCGTCCCGGTCGTACCGTTTGAGCTCGGAGACGCCGCGCGCGTTCGGATAGAGCAGGGTCACGTCATTCGTCACCATCTGGATCGCGTCCCGGTCGCCCGAGACCACCAGCACCCGGTAGCCCTCCGCCGCCCCCCGGCTGGCGAGGGTCGCCAGGATGTCGTCGGCCTCGAAGTCCTCCTTCGCCACGGTCGTGATGCCCATCGCGTGCAGCGCTTCTTCGAGCAGCGGGATCTGGCCGACGAACTCCGGCGGGGTCTCGCCGCGTGTGCCCTTGTATTCCGGGTACTCCCGGGTGCGGAACGAGTAGCGCGAGATGTCGAAGGCCACACCGAGATGCGTCGGCTTCTCGTTGGCGATGAGCATGTTGAGCATCGAGATGAACCCGTGGATGGCGTTGGTGTGCTGGCCCTCGCGGTTCTGGAAGCTGTCCACCGGCAGGGCGTAGAAGGCGCGGAAGGCGAGCGAATGCCCGTCGATTATGAGAAGGGTAGGCTTTTCGTTGTCCGGCACGTGAGCCAGCCTAACGGCGCCCGCCGACAGCTCGAAGCCCCACAGGAGGACCGGATTGCCTACTTATCCCGATGGTCTCGACCCGGAACTCATCGCCCTCCTCGAGCAGACGCAGGGCGGCGAGCTGCCCCGCAGGATGCAGATCGAGTTCCTGGAACTGTCGCCGGAACACTCGGTCGCCCGGATGCCGGTCGAAGGCAACCGGCAGGTCACCGGCATCCTGCACGGCGGCGCTCATGTCGTCCTGGGCGAATCTCTCGGCTCCGTGTCGGCAGCCCTGCACGCGGGACCCGGTCGCATCTGTGTGGGAATCGAGATCAACGCCTCACACAGCCGGTCCGTCTCGTCGGGTTTCGTGACGGCGACCTGCACGGCGCTCAGCCTGGGCCGCACACTGGCGACGCACGAGATCGTGGTGCGGGACGAGCAGGAACGCCGGCTGTCCACCGTGCGGATGACCAACCTGCTGATCGACCGCTAGGTTTCGGCACGCGGCCCGGAAGGGGCCGCTGCTCAACCTGAATGCTCGAATCGCGATGCGATTCGGGCATTCACTTCTTGGCGCTGAGCTGTTCGATGATCGCCTGGGCGACATCGTGCATGGTGAGGCGTCGGTCCATTGACGCCTTCTGGATCCAGCGGAACGCCTCGGGCTCGCTGAGCCCCATCTTCTCGTTGAGCAGGCCCTTGGCCCGGTCGACGAGCTTGCGGGTCTCGAACCGCTCGACGAGGTCGCTGACCTCGGCCTCGAGCGTGATGATCTGCGCGTAGCGGGCGAGGGCGATCTCGATCGCCGGCAGCAGGTCGTTGGGCGTGAAGGGCTTCACAACGTAGGCGAGCGCCCCCGCCTCGGTGGCCCGGTCGACCAGTTCCTTCTGGCTGAACGCGGTGAGCAGCACGACCGGGGCGATGTGATTCTTGGTGAGCCGCTCGGCGGCCGAGATGCCATCCAGGAGCGGCATCTTGACATCCATGATCACGAGGTCGGGCCGCAGCTCCGTCGCCAGCGCGACAGCGGTCTCACCGTCCCCGGCCTCACCGACGACCTCGAACCCGTTGTCCCGCAGGGTCTCGACGATGTCGAGCCGGATGAGCGACTCATCCTCCGCCACGACGACGCGGCGAGGGGCCTGTTGGGCGGAATCCTGGTCAGTCACGCTGACCACCCTACGGTATTCTTTCCCACGTTATCGTGCGCCGGATTGGCGGAATGGCAGACGCGGAGCACTCAAAATGCTTTGCCCGAAAGGGCGTGCGGGTTCAAGTCCCGCATCCGGCACGACACCCACCAACCACGCCGAGGGAGACCCATGACCAACTCCGAGGGAACCCCGGCCGTGGTGGCCGGCTGGTATGCCGACTACGAGGACCCGCGCCGGCTCCGCTGGTGGGACGGCGCCCAGTGGACCGAACACGTGAGCGATCCCGCCGCCGCACCACAGTACGTCGCTCCCGCACGTACCACGGTGGCGGCGACCACGCCGGTCTACAACGCCTTCATCTGGCTGATCGTCCTGCTCCCGATCATCTCGATCGGGTTCCTGCTGTCACAGGACTATGGCTCGCTGTTCGCGGCATCGCTCGCTGACCCGACTTCGGCGAGCTTGTCCCTGTATTCGAACCCTGTCTATGCCATCAGCCAGGTTGCCAGTTTCGTGCTCTATGGCGTCACGGTGCTGCTCGCCTACTTCGATTGGCGCAAGCTCGGCCGGGACGGCTTCGATCGACCGTTCCACTGGGCGTTCGCGTTCATCGGCAGCCTCGTCTACGTGATCGGCCGATCGGTCGTCGCCCACCGCCGAAGCGGTCGCGGATACCTCGTACTGTGGGTCTACATCGGAATCACCGTGCTATCGCTCATCGTCGGCATCGTGAAGGTGAGCCAGGCGATGTCCGTTCTGTTCGCGAACCTGCCCAGCATCCCCACCACCTGACCCGGTTCTCCACAGGAGAGGCCTACCTGCCCCGCGACCATTCGCGCTCTCCCTAAGCTGGCGGCTCACAAGAGCCAGGGAGAATCGATGTCAGCACGACCCGATTCCCTGTATATCTGGCTACTGGTGCTGCTTCCACTCGCGCCGCGCGTCTTGACACCGTTCGTCTACTCGCCCTCGGACTCGCGGGTCGCGCCCGACGGCGACCTCCTCGACCTGGCCGGTATTTGGGCGGCAGTCGTCGTGGGCACGGTCACGCTCGCAATACTGGACCGTCGCGCGCTCCAGCGAGCCGGTCTCGAGCGCCCGTTCCACTGGCGGTGGGCACTGTTCAGCCTGGTCAACCTGGGGCTTGTCTATGTGCTCGGTCGCGCGATAGTCGCGAAAGGAACCGGCTCCGGCAAATGGGCGGCAGTCGCGGTGAGCGCAGCACTTTTTGGCACCTGGCTCATGGCGATCACCATCTTCGTCATTGGCGTCTCATCGATCGCCACGCTCCTCTATGCGGCATCACACGGAGGCTGACCCGTCAGTCGGCGTGCGCGCCACTCTCCCAGACCGGCGCCTGTGCGTTCACCGCGTCGCCGACGACATGCACGCGCAGGTCGTTGGTGGAGCCGGGGATGCCGGGAGGGGAACCCGAGATGACGACCACCTTGTCGCCGGGTTCCGCGAGACCCTCGCGCATCAGCACCTCGTCCACCTGCTTGTACATGGCGTCGGTGTGGGTGACCCGCTCGACGATGTACGACTCGATCCCCCAGATCAGCGACATGCGGCGGCGGATCGCCTCGTCGGGCGTGAAGGCCTTCATGGGGATCTTGAACCGCAGCCGCGACATGCGACGGGCCGAGTCACCCGACTCGGTGAAGACGCAGACGTACTTCGCCTCGACGAAGTCGGCGACCTCTGCCGCGGCCAGCGTGAGCGCACCGCCCTGCGTGCGCGGCTTGGTGCCGAGCGGGGGGATGCGTTCCAGGCCGTGCTCCTCGGTGGAGGTCACGATGCGCGCCATGGTCTGCACGGTGATCACCGGATACTCGCCGACGCTCGTCTCACCGGACAGCATGACCGCGTCCGCCCCGTCGAGGATCGCGTTAGCGACGTCGGAGGTCTCGGCGCGGGTGGGCACCGGGCTGGAAATCATCGACTCCAGCATCTGCGTCGCCACGATCACCGGCTTGGCCATGCGGCGGGCCAGCTCGATGGTGTGCTTCTGCACGATCGGCACCGCCTCGAGCGGCAGCTCGACGCCGAGGTCGCCGCGCGCCACCATGATGGCGTCGAACGCGTCGATGATCGCCTCGAGGTGGTCGACCGCCTGCGGCTTCTCGATCTTGGCGATGACCGGGACCTTGCGGCCCTCCTCCGCCATGATCTCGTGCACGCGCACCACGTCATCCGCGTTGCGCACGAACGACAGGGCGATGAGGTCCGCGCCGAGGTTGAGCCCCCAGCGCAGGTCCGCCTCGTCCTTCTCGGAGAGTGCCGGAACGTTGACCGCGACGCCCGGCAGGTTGATGCCCTTGTTGTTGGAGACGGCGCCGCCGACGACCACCTTCGTGGTCACGACGGTGCCGTCGGTGGAGATGACCTCGAGTTTCACCTTCCCGTCGTCGATGAGGAGCGGGTCGCCTGGCTTCACGTCATTGGGCAGGCCCTTGAAGGTGGTGCCCGAGATCTCCTTCGTGCCGAGGATGTCCTCGATGGTGATCTTGAAGATGTCGCCGACGGCGAGGTCATACGGCCCGTTCTCGAACTTGCCGAGGCGGATCTTCGGGCCCTGCAGGTCGACGAGGATGGCGACGGCCTTGCCGGTGTCCGCCGCGGCCTTCCTCACGTTCTGGTAGACCTCCTCGTGCACGTCATAGCTGCCGTGGCTGAGGTTCATGCGGGCCACGTCCACCCCGGCCTCGATGATGGCCCGGATGTTCTCGTAGCTCGACGTTGCCGGCCCGAGGGTGGCGACGATCTTTGCGCGTCTCATTGGTTGCTTCCTGTTGGTGTTCAGATCGAGATGGCGTGGTCTGTTGGACGAACGGGGGACGGCAGCTGCGTCTCACCCTCGAGGTAGCGGTCGACGGCGGCAGCCACCGCGCGTCCTTCGGCGATGGCCCAGACGATCAGCGACTGGCCGCGGCCCGCGTCTCCGGCGACGAAGATACCCGCCTCACTGGTCTGGTAGTCGTCGTCCCGCTGAACATTTCCCGACTCCATCGGGAGGCGGAGCTGATCCTCCATGAGGTCGCTCTCCGTGCCGGTGAAGCCGAGGGCGAGCAGCACCAGGTCGGCCGGGATCTCGCGCTCCGTGCCCGACTTCGGCACCCGCCTGCCGTCGATGTACTCGGTCTCGGCGACGCGGATGGCCCGCAGCTCGCCCGCCTCGTTCGGCAGGAACTCGACGGTGGAGGCGAGGTAGACGCGCTCCCCGCCCTCCTCGTGCGCACTCGACACCTCGAACAGTGTCGGGGTCATCGGCCACGGCTGATGGTCCGGGCGCTCCGAAGGGGGCTGGATGCCGATGGCCAGGTTGGTGACCGACAGCGCGCCCTGGCGGTGCGCCGTGCCGATGCAGTCGGCGCCGGTATCGCCACCGCCGAGGATGACGACGTGCTTGTCCTCCGCGGTGATCTGGCTCGCCACGGCATCACCCGCACCGACCTTGTTCTGCTGCACCAGGTACTCCATGGCGAAGTGCACGCCCGGCAGGTCGCGGCCGGGGATCGGCAGGTCGCGGGGCACGAGCGCCCCGGTCGCGATCACCACGGCGTCGTAGCGCGACCGCAGGTCGTCCCAAGTGATGTCGGTGCCGATGTTCACTCCCGCGCGGAAGCGCGTGCCCTCCGCCTGCATCTGCCGCAGCCGGTTCTCCAGATGCTTCTTCTCCATCTTGAAGTCCGGGATGCCGTAGCGCAGCAGGCCGCCGATGCGGTCGTCACGCTCGAACACCGCCACCGTGTGGCCGGCGCGGGTGAGCTGCTGCGCCGCGGCGAGGCCGGCAGGACCGGAGCCGACGACGGCCACCGTCTTGCCGGTGAGCCGCTCCGGCGGATGCGGCTCCACCCAGTCGTTCGCGAAGGCCTGGTCGATGATCGACACCTCGACCTGCTTGATGGTGACCGCCGGCTGGTTGATGGCGAGCACGCAGGACGACTCGCACGGCGCCGGGCAGAGCCGCCCGGTGAACTCCGGGAAGTTGTTGGTGGCGTGCAGCCGCTCGATCGCCTGACGGCCCTCGCCGCGCCAGGTGAGGTCGTTCCACTCCGGGATCAGGTTGCCCAGCGGGCAGCCGTGGTGGCAGAACGGCACACCGCAGTCCATGCAGCGCCCGGCCTGGATGCGTGTGGTCGCGGCGTCGCCCTGCTCGTAGACCTCTTTCCAGTCCATGAGCCGCAGCGCGACCGGGCGGCGCGCAGGCGTCTCGCGCTCCCGGGTCTTCAGGAAGCCCTTGGGATCAGCCACCGGTCACCTCCATGATCCGGTTCCACACCACGTCGCCATCGGGGTCGAGGCCCTCCTCGACCGCCTCCGCGCGCGTGGCCAGCACCGCGGCGTAATCACGCGGCAGCACCTTCACGAACTGGGACATGGTCTGTTCGGGCGTCTCCAGCATCCGCTTCGCCACCGCGGAGTCGGTCTCGGCGACGTGCCTGGTGAGCAGGTCGGTGACGATCTCGATGTCCCCGGCACCGAGCGGCAGCAGTTCCAGTTCGCCGGTCTCCAGGGCGTCGCGATTCACCCGCTCGCGCTTCAGGTTGTAGACGTACGCCGTGCCGCCGGACATGCCGGCCCCGAGGTTACGGCCGGTGCCACCGAGGATCACCGCGAGACCGCCGGTCATGTACTCGAGCGCGTGGTCTCCGACCCCTTCGACGACGGCGGTCGCGCCGGAGTTCCGCACCAGGAATCGCTCACCGACGATGCCACGCAGGAACATGCTGCCCTGGGTGGCGCCGTAGCCGATCACGTTCCCGGCGATCACGTTGTTCTCCGCCGTGAACACGCTCGCCCGGTCCGGACGGATGATGATCTCCCCGCCGCAGAGGCCTTTGCCGACGTAGTCGTTGCTGTCGCCGTACAGCCTCAGGGTGATCCCGCTGGGCAGGAACGCACCGAAGGACTGGCCGGCCGTGCCGTTGAGGGTGACATCGATGGTGCCGCTCGGCAGCCCGTTCTCGCCGTGGCGAACCGTCACCTCGTGGCCGAGCATCGTGCCGACGGCTCGCTCCGTGTTCCGGATCGGCAGCGTGATCGACACCGCTGTGCCCGCGCTGAGCGCGCCGGCGCTTTCGGCGATCAACCGAACATCGAAGTGCTTGTCGAGTTCGTGCCGTTGCTTCGTGATGTTCCTGCGCGGTTCCGACGGGCCGAACTCCGGCCCCTCGAGAATGGGCGACAGGTCGAGCCCGTCCGCCTTCCAGTGCTCGATCGCGCCGTTGACATCGAGCAGCTCGGAGTGGCCGATGGCCTCCTCGATGGAGCGGAACCCGAGCTCGGCGAGGTACTCGCGCACCTCCTGAGCCAGGAACTCGAAGAAGTTGACGACGAACTCCGGCTTGCCGCTGAATCGCGCGCGCAGTTCGGGGTTCTGGGTGGCGACACCCACCGGACAGGTGTCGAGGTGGCAGACGCGCATCAGGATGCAGCCGGACACGACGAGCGGCGCGGTCGCGAACCCGAACTCCTCCGCCCCGAGCAGCGCGCCGATGATGACGTCACGCCCGGTCTTCATCTGGCCGTCAACCTGCACGACGACGCGCCCGCGCATGCCGTTCAGCATCAGGGTCTGCTGGGTCTCGGCGAGGCCCAGCTCCCACGGCGTGCCCGCGTGCTTGAGGGAGTTGAGCGGGCTCGCACCCGTGCCGCCGTCGTGCCCGGAGACGAGCACCACATCGGCGAGAGCCTTGGTGACCCCGGCGGCGACCGCGCCGATGCCGGACTGGCTCACCAGCTTCACGTGCACCCTGGCCTCGGGATTGGCGCGTTTGAGATCGTAGATGAGCTGCTTGAGGTCTTCGATCGAATAGATGTCGTGGTGCGGCGGGGGGCTGATCAGCCCGACGCCGGCCGTCGAGTGGCGTGTGCGGGCGATCCACGGGTAGACCTTGGCAGCGCTGAGCTGTCCACCCTCGCCGGGCTTCGCACCCTGCGCCATCTTGATCTGGATGTCGGTGGCATGCGTGAGATACATGCTCGTCACCCCGAACCGGCCGCTGGCGACCTGCTTGATGGCGCTGCGGCGCTCAGGGTCGAGCAGGCGGGCGGTGTCCTCTCCGCCCTCGCCGGTGTTGCTCTTCGCACCGATGCTGTTCATCGCGATCGCGATGGTCTCGTGGGCCTCCTGGCTGATCGACCCGTAGCTCATGGCACCGGTCGAGAAGCGGGCGACGATCGACGAGACCGACTCGACCTCGTCGATCGGCACGGCGGGGCGCACGCCCGTGCGCAGCGCGAACAGCCCGCGCATCGTCTTGAGGTCGTGGGCCTGGTCATCGACCAGCTTCGTGTATTCGCGGAAGATGTCGTAACGGCGTGACCTGGTCGCGTGCTGCAGCCTGAAGACCGTGTCGGGGCTGAACAGGTGGGGCGGTCCACCGCGTCGCCACTGGTACTCGCCGCCGATCGCGAGCCGCTCGTGGGCGCTCGCCGCGGGGTCGACCGGGTACGCGGCGGCGTGGCGCTGGGCGGCCTCACGGGCGATGACCTCCATTCCGACGCCGCCGAGCAGGCTCGACGTGCCGGTGAAGTACTGGTCGATGAAGGCCTGTCCGAGGCCGACCGCCTCGAACGCCTGGGCGCCGGCGTACGACCCGACGACCGAGATGCCCATCTTGGACATGATCTTCAGCACGCCCTTGCCGAGCGCCTTGTTGAGGTTCTTGACCGCCTTCTCGGGCGCGAGGCCCTGGATCATGCCGCTGCGCACCAGCTCTTCGGCCGTCTCCATGGCGAGGTACGGGTTGATCGCCGACGCGCCGTAGCCGACCAGCATGGCCACGTGATGCACTTCGCGCACGTCGCCGGCCTCGACGATGAGCCCGACCTTCATGCGGGTCTCCTGGCGGATGAGGTGGTTGTGCACCGCGGCGACCATCAGCAGCGACGGGACAGGCGCGAGCTCGCGGGTGGAATCCCGGTCCGAGAGCACGAGGAAGAGCGCGCCCTCCTCGATGGCGCGATCGGCCTCCGCGCACATCGCGGCGATCCGCTGCTCCATCGCCGTCTCGCCGTCATCGACGCGATACAGGCCCCGGATGATGTGGGTCGGCTGCACGATCGAGCCCTTCGGCGCGATGTGCTGGATCTTGGCCAGCTCGTCGTTGTCGATGACCGGGAAGTCGAGCACCACCTGGCGGGCGTGCTCCGGGGTGGCGTCGAGAAGATTGCGCTCCGGCCCGAGCCCCAGCTTCAGGGAGGTGACGACCTCCTCCCGGATGCTGTCGAGCGGCGGGTTGGTCACCTGCGCGAACTGCTGGGTGAAGTAGTCGAACAGCAGGCGCGGGCGCTCGCTGAGCACGGCGATCGGTGTGTCGGACCCCATGGCGCCGAGCGGCTCCGCTCCGGTGAGCGCCATCGGCCGCACCAGGATCCGCACCTCCTCCTCGGTGTAGCCGAAGGTGCGCTGCCGCCGCGTGACCGAAGCGGGCGTGTGCACGATGTGCTCGCGTTCGGGCAGGTCTTTAAGGTGGATGCGGCCCTTGTCCAGCCACTCCCCCCACGGCGCCGAGGCGGCGAGTTCGCTCTTGATCTCATCGTCCTCGACGATGCGGCCGGCCTCGGTGTCGACGATGAACATCTTGCCGGGGCGCAGCCTGCCCTTGCGAACGACCCGGCTCGGCTCGATCTCGAGCACGCCGATCTCGCTCGCCAGCACCACCAGCCCGTCGTCGGTGACCAGGTAGCGCCCGGGACGCAGCCCGTTGCGGTCGAGGGTCGCGCCGACGAGGGTGCCGTCGGTGAAGACCAGCGCCGCCGGCCCGTCCCACGGCTCCATCAGCATCGAGTGGTATTCGTAGAAGTCGCGCCGGGCCGGGTCGACGTCGACCTGGTTCTCATAGGCTTCCGGCACCATCATCATCATCGCGTGCGGCAGCGAACGGCCGCCGAGGTTCAGCAACTCCACCACCTCGTCGAAGGAAGCGGAGTCGCTCGCGCCCGGCGTGACGATCGGGAACAGCGGGCGCAGGTCCCCCAGCACCTCCGACTCGAGCTGGGACTGGCGCGCGCGCATCCAGTTGCGGTTGCCCTGCACGGTGTTGATCTCGCCGTTGTGGGCGATCATGCGGAACGGCTGGGCCAGCGGCCAGGACGGGAAGGTATTGGTGGAGTAGCGGGAGTGCACCAGGGCGAGCCGCGACGCGAACCGCTCGTCGGAGAGGTCGGGATAGAACGGCTCGAGTTGCAGCGTGGTGACCATGCCCTTGTAGACGAGGGTGCGGCAGCTCAGTGACGGGAAGTACGCCTCCAGCTCACGCTCGGCGCGCTTGCGGAGGCGGAACGCCTGGCGGTCGAGCTCGATCCCCTTGACCGGGTCGCCGGATGCCCCGATGCGGTCGCTGGACAGGAACACCTGCTCGAAGAACGGCATCGCCTCCCGCGCGAGGTTGCCGAGACCCTCGGGATGGACGGGCACCTCGCGCCAGCCGAGCACCCTGAGGCCCTCCTCGGCGGCGAGGTCCGCGATGGACGCCTTGACGGAGTCGCGCTCGGACTCGACGGTCGGCAGGAAGGCGGTGCCGACGATGTAGCGGCCTACAGGCGGCAGCTCGAAGTCGACCACGGCACGCAGGAACGCGTCCGGGATCTGGGTGACGATACCGGCGCCGTCGCCGGTGCCCGCGTCCGAGCCGATCGCGCCACGGTGCTCGAGGTTGCGGAGGGCGCCGAGCGCGGCGTCGATGATGTCGTGGCCCGCAGTACCGCGGAGGGTCGCCACCATGGCGAGCCCGCAGGCGTCGCGCTCCCGGGCCGGGTCGTACATCCCGGCGGCGGCGGGAACCGCGCTGAACCGGGAGAAGGGTGGCGTGAGAGCCATGATGGAACCGTCCTCACGAGGAAATTGATGCATGTGGGACTGCGGCGGCCCGGATGGATGAAGCGCTGCCACCGGGGTACGCCCGGCTATCGCTACTTCGAGCCAACCCCGCTTGTGACGGACCGTGTGGCTTTCACCGTCTTCGGAGTCTTCGTGGTGGCGATGGCGTCTTTGCTCTCGTCGACCTCCGGATAGGTGTCAGCAGAGTCTACCGCAGAGGCGGGCACCCACTCACGACCCTGGCGGTAAACCGACGGTTCCTGGCCGGGGTGCCTGCGTGACAGTGCGAGATAGACGATGATGCCGATCGCGGCGGCGAGCCAGGCCAGCCAGACGTTCGTGCGGATGCCGGCGAAGTGCAGGCTGGGGTCGATGCGCAGCGACTCGAACCAGCTGCGGCCGAGGCCGTACCAGACCAGCATGAGCGCGAACAGCTTGCCCCACTGGAGCGCGAGGCGGTTGCCGATGAACAGCAACACTGCGATCCCGACCAGGTCCCAGAGCAGCTCGTACAGGAATGTCGGCTGGAACAGCGTGCCCGCCGGCAGGCCGACCGGAAGGCCCGGTGACTTGGCGGGAACCTCAAGGCCCCACGGCAGGGTGGTGGGGGTGCCGAAGTACTGGTGATCGAACCAGTCGCCCAGGCGCTCCGAGGCGAGGGCGAACAGGGTGCCCGGCACGGCAGCGTCGAGAACGCTTCCGACGCGCAGGCCGTCGATCGCGCATCCGATCAGCACGCCGAGCAGGCCGCCGAGGATCGCCCCGAACACGGACAGGCCGCCCTCCCAGACGAAGAGTGCGCTGGCCGGGTTCTTTCCCGCTCCGAAGTAGTCCTGGTAGTGCGTGAGCACGTGCAGCACCCGGCCGCCGATGATGCCGAGCGGGATCGCCCAGATGGCGACGTCCACGACGATGCCCGGTTCGGCACCGCGTTTCGTCAGGCGGCGGCTCGTGATGATGATGGCGACGATGATGCCGACCAGGATGCACGCCGTGGATGCCCTCAGGTCGATGTTCAGGCCGAACGACGTCCAGCCGATGTCGCGGAACCACTGGCCGAGGTTGAAGACCTGCCACGGGTCGGACGGGCTGGGGATGCCCAGCGTTGACGTGTTCAGGGGGAGGACCAAGGACCGGTGCCTTTCGTGCAGGAGGGCTGCGGACGACTGACTAAGCGTACAACCCGCCGCTCAGTGCAATCCGTCACTCAAACTCGCGGCGAAACGTGCAACGGCGCCCACTCCCCCATCGGCGAGCGACTTCACGATGGCGGTGCCCACTATCGCGCCGTCCGCGTACTGGAGCACCTCGCGCACGTGGTCCGCGGTGCTGATGCCGATGCCGACGCAGGCGTTCGGCGCACCCGCGTTCTTCAGCCGCGAGACCAGCCGCCGGGCGGCCGCGTCGACCTCCTGCCGCGCGCCGGTGATCCCCATCGTGGAGACGGCGTAGACGAAGCCGCGGCTGGCGGCGACGGTGGCGGCGAGTCGCGCATCCGTCGACGACGGCGCAGCGAGGAACACCCGGTCGAGGCCGGTACGGTCGCTGGTGGCGATCCAGTCGGCGGCCGAGTCCGGCGTGATGTCGGGGGTGATCAGCCCGGAACCACCCGCGCTGAGCAGGTCATCGGCGAACCGGTCGACACCGTACTGCAGCACCGGGTTCCAGTAGGTCATCACCAGCACGGGGGCGTTGACCCGTGATCGCACCCCCTCGACGGCGGCGAACACGTCGCGCAGGCGAAAGCCGGCAGCGAGTGATGCCTGCGTGGCCTGCTGGATGACGGGGCCGTCCATGACCGGGTCGGAGTACGGGACGCCGAGCTCCAGGATGTCGACGCCGTTCTCGACGAGGGCGACGGCGGCGTCGATGCTGGTCGCACGATCGGGGAACCCGATCGGCAGGTAGCCGATCAGGGCGCCGGAGCCCGCGTCGCGGCGGGCCGCGATGGTCGCAGCCGCACCGCTCATTCCTGCCGCGCCCCGTCGTCGAACAGGTCGAACCACGCGCCGGCGGTCGCCACGTCCTTGTCGCCGCGCCCGCTGAGGTTCACCAGGATGATCGAATCCGGCCCCAGCTCCCTGCCGAGGGCGAGCGCGCCGGCGAGGGCGTGCGCGGACTCGATGGCCGGGATGATGCCCTCGGTGCGGCTGAGCAGGCGCAGGGCCTCCATCGCCTCGGTGTCGGTGGCCGGCAGGTAGCTGGCGCGGCCGATGTCGTTGAGCCAGGCATGCTCCGGCCCGACACCCGGATAGTCGAGGCCGGCGGAGATCGAGTGCGACTCGATCGTCTGGCCGTCCTCGTCCTGCAGCAGGTAGCTTCTGGCGCCGTGCAGGATGCCGGGCCGCCCGCGCTCGATGGATGCCGCGTTCCGGTCGGTGTCGACCCCGTCACCGGCGGCCTCGAACCCGTACAGCTTCACGTCCGGGTCGTCGAGGAAGGCGTGGAAGATGCCGATCGCGTTCGAGCCGCCGCCCACGCACGCGGCCACGGCATCCGGGAGCCGGCCGGTGAGATCGAGCACCTGCTGGCGGGCCTCCTCGCCGATGATCTTCTGGAAGTCGCGCACCATGGCCGGGAAGGGATGCGGCCCGGCCGCCGTCCCGAAGATGTAGTTGGTGGTCTCGACCGAGGTGACCCACTCCCGGTACGCCTCGTTGATCGCGTCCTTGAGGGTGCGGGAGCCGGTCGTGACGGGCACCACCTCGGCGCCGAGCAGCCGCATCCTGGCGACGTTGAGCGCCTGGCGCTGGGTGTCGACCTCGCCCATGAAGATGGTGCACTCCATGCCGAACAGCGCGGCGGCGGTCGCCGTGGCGACCCCGTGCTGGCCGGCTCCGGTCTCCGCGATCACGCGAGTCTTGCCGATGCGACGGGTCAGCAGGGCCTGGCCGAGCACGTTGTTGATCTTGTGCGATCCGGTGTGGTTGAGATCCTCGCGCTTGAGGATGATCCGTGCGCCGCCGGCGTGCACCGCGAAGCGCGGCACCTCGGTGATGATCGAGGGGCGTCCGGTGTAGGTGCGGTGGAGCTCGGCGAGTTCGGCCTGGAACGACGGGTCGGTCTTCGCCTGCTCGTAGGCGGCGGCCAGCTCGTCGATGGCGGCGATCAGCGATTCGGGCATGAAGCGCCCGCCGTACTCGCCGAAGAACGGCCCGGCGGTGCTGCCCTTGAGATCGGTCATGCGGCGAGGCCTACTTTCCCGCCGACAGGAATGCCGCGAGGGTGCGGGCGGGGTCGCCGTCGGTCACGAGCGCTTCGCCGACGAGCACGACATCCGCGCCCGCCCGGCGGTAGTGCGCGACGTCCGCGGCGCTCTTCACCGCCGACTCCGCCACCCGGATGACGCCGGAGGGGATGCGGCCGGCCAGCGACCCGAACAGCTCCTGGTCGAGCTCGAAGGTGCCGAGATCGCGGGCATTGACGCCGACCAGGCCCGCACCGATGTCCAGCGCCCGTTCGACCTCGTCGGCGCTGTGCGTCTCGACCAGCGCGGTCATCCCGAGCGAGGTGACCAGGTCGTACAGCGACCGGAGCTCGGGCTGTTCGAGGGCGGCCACGATGAGCAGCACGATATCCGCCCCGGAGGCCCTCGCCTCGAACACCTGATATGGCTCGGCGATGAAGTCCTTGCGCAGGACCGGCAGCGTGACGGCATCCCGCACCGCCTCGAGGTCGGCAAGCGAACCGCCGAACCGCCGTTCCTCGGTGAGCACGCTGATGGCGCTCGCTCCCCCGGTCTCGTAGGAGGAGGCCAGGGCGGCCGGGTCGGTGATGTCGGCGAGCGGGCCGCGTGACGGGCTCGCCCGCTTCACCTCGGCGATGATCCTCACCCGGTCGGCCGGGGCCAGCGCCGCGAGCGCGTCGATGGCCGGGGCACGGTCCGTCGCGGCCGACTCGACCGCGGAGAGCGGCCGTTCGGCGCGGCGCCGCCCGGCGTCCTCGAGGGCGCCGGCGGTCAGGTCACGGAGTAGCGACACGGGAGGAGTGCTAGTGGTGTTTGGAGCTGTACTTCGGCCCGTACACGCCGTACCCGAGACGGGACAGCACGGCACCGACGATGAATCCGACCACGAGGAGTCCGACCGACGCCCAGACGATGACCGGCAGGTCGAAGAAGAATGCCACCGTGCCGACGGCGAAGGCGACCAGCATGATGATCACCGCGGTCCATGCGGCCGGGGAGTTTCCCTCGCCGGGCTCCTGGAATTCGTCGCTCACGTGTCTCCTTCGTGGGTGTTCATCGGAAAGTCTAGCGTGAGGTCGGATCGTCCCCGCCGCTCAGGCTGTCCCAGTCGGCGGCCGGATTCTCGCCCGGCTGCTGCGACTCCAGGCGCACCGCCTGGTACTTGGTGGACGAGCCCGGCCAGCGCCGTCCGGTCAGCACGATGACGACGCCCAGGGCCATCACCAGCAGCCCGGCGACGGCCGCCAGCCACGGCCACGGCGTCACCGTCACCGAGGTGACGAGCTTCTCGATGGCGGCGGTCCCGCCGATTCCGGTAGCACCGGTGATGAGCGATTCGGATGCCGTGGCCGGGTTCTGCAGCGCCGCGACCGCGGAGAACACGACGGCGAACCCCAGCAGCACCTCGACCACGCCGAGCACCGCCCGGATCACCCGGCCGCCGATCGCCAGCGCCCCCACCAGCGCGAGCCCCGCGAGGGCGAGCGCGATGAGCCCCGGCGCGGCCGTGCTGCCGGTCACGGTGAGGCCGCTGCCACTGGACGTCGTGCCGTCGAGCACCAGCTGGAACCAGGTTCCGGTCCAGGTGAGCAGCACGAGTCCGGCCAGCACGATCCCGGCGACCATGGTGAGGTTCTTCAGCCGGCGGGGGGTCATCGCACCCTCCGCATCGCGTTCGCGACGGCGACCGCGCGCAGCGGCGCCGCGGCCTTGTTCTTCGACTCCTGGTGCTCCGTCGCCGGGTCGGAGTCGGCGACGAGACCGGCCCCGGCCTGCACCCGCGCGACGCCCTTCGCGATCGACATGGTGCGGATGGCGATGGCCAGGTCGAGGTCGCCGGCGAACCCGAAATAGCCGACCACTCCCCCGTACAGGCCCCGCTGCGCCGGCTCCAGCTCGTCGATGATCTCGAGCGCCCGCGGCTTCGGCGCACCCGACAGCGTGCCGGCCGGGAAGGTGGCACGGAACACGTCGATCGAGCCTGCGTCGGCGCGCAGGTCGCCCTCCACGGACGAGACCAGGTGCATGATGTGGCTGAACCGCTCGACCCGCATGAACTCGGTCACCTCGACCGTGCCGGCGACGCACACCTTCGACAGGTCGTTGCGGGCCAGGTCGACGAGCATGAGGTGCTCAGCACGCTCCTTCGGGTCGGCCAGCAGCTCGTCGCCGAGCTCGACATCCGCCTCCGGCGCCTCACCGCGCGGACGGGAGCCGGCGATCGGGTGCATGTAGACATGCCCGTTCTCCACCTTCACGAGCGCCTCCGGTGAGGAGCCCACGATCCAGTACGGCTCGCCGGACGGGTCGAGCAGGGACAGCAGGTACATGTAGGGGCTCGGGTTGAGCGTGCGCAGGACACGGTAGACGTCGATCGGGTCCGCCGTGATGTCGTGGTCGAAGCGCTGCGAGATGACCACCTGGAACACGTCGCCGTCACGGATGTATCTCTTGGAGATCTCGATGGCGTCGTGGTAGGCCGCGGGCTCGATGCGCGCCCGCGGCACCGGCGCGACGGTGAGATCCACCTCGGCCAGCCACGCCTCGGACGGCTCGGCCAGCGCCGCCTGCAGGCGGTCCAGGCGCGCCTGCGCGTCGGACCATAGCGCCGGCCCCGCCTCCGCGCCGTCATTCAGCACGGTCGCGATGAGCAGCACGCTGCCGGTGCGGTGGTCGAGCACCACCAGCTCCGACACGAAGCTGAGGGCCTGGCCGGGAATCGCGTAGTCGGCCGCCGGAGCGTTCGGCAGATGCTCGATCTGCCGGATCGCCTCCCAGCCGATGAAACCGACCAGTCCGCCGGTCAGCGGCGGGTGACCGGGAATGTGCGGTGTCGCCCAGCGCTCGTAGAGGTGCGCGAGCGCGTCGAGCGGGGCGGTCGGGGCGTCGGGGCCGAGCGCCCGCGCCGCGGCCAGGCCGTAGTCGAGCCAGGTCGCGGCATCCGCCCGCTGCGTGAGCACGCCGAAGCTCGACACACCGACGAACGAGTAGCGGGACCAGATGCCGCCCTGTTCCGCGGACTCCAGCAGGAAGGTGCCCGGCTCGCCCCTGGCCAGCTTGCGGTAGATGCCCACCGGCGTCTCGCCGTCGGCGAAGAGCTCGCGGATCACCGGCACCACCCGGTGGCCGTCCAGGAGGGCGTCGAACTGCGCGCTCGTGGTTGTCATGGCACTGGTCGTGTCAGTCATCGCGCTCCCCGATCGCCGGCTGGAGCGGGTCGACGTCGAAGCAGGCGCGGGCACCCGTGTGGCAGGCCGCTCCGACCTGGTCGACCGTGACCAGCAGGGTGTCGGCGTCGCAGTCGAAGGCGGCGGCCTTCACGTACTGGCGATTGCCGGAGCTGTCGCCCTTGCGCCAGTACTCCTGGCGCGAGCGCGACCAGAACGTGACCCGGCCCTCGGTGAGGGTGCGGCGCAGGGCTTCCCGGTCCATGTACCCGAGCATGAGCACCTCTTTGCTGTCCCACTGCTGGATGACCGCGGGCAGCAAGCCGTTCGAGTCGAATGTCGCGCGCGCGAGCACCGCGTCGATACTGGTATCCATCGCCTACCTCACCGTCAGTCCCGCGGCCGCGAGTTCGCGTTTCACGTCGCCCACGGTCAGTTCGCCATTGTGGAACACGGATGCGGCGAGCACGGCGTCCGCGCCGGCCGCGATGGCCGGCGCGAAGTCCGCCACCGCCCCGGCGCCGCCGCTGGCGATCACCGGCACACTGCTGACCTCCCGCATCGCGGCGACGAGCGGGAGGTCGTAGCCGGTCTTCGTGCCGTCCGCGGCGATCGAGTTGACGAGCAGTTCGCCGGCGCCGCGCTCGATGGCCTCCACGGCCCAGGCTATCGCGTCGATGTCGGTGTCGGTGCGGCCGCCGTGCGTCGTCACGATCCAGCCGCTGTCCGTCGTGCCCGCTCGCCGCACGTCCAGGGACAGCACCAGTGCCTGCGCCCCGAACCGGTCCGCGATCTCGCCGAGCAGGGCCGGCCGCGCGATCGCCGCGCTGTTCACCCCGACCTTGTCGGCGCCGTTGGCCTGCAGCCGCGCGACATCCTCGACGGTGCGCACGCCGCCGCCGACGGTCAGCGGGATGAAGACCTGCTCGGCGGTCTGCCGCACGACGTCGTACATCGTCGCCCGCCCCTCGACCGTCGCTGTCACGTCGAGGAAGGTGATCTCATCGGCGCCCTGCTCGTAGTAGCTGCGCGACAGCTCGACCGGGTCGCCCGCGTCACGGAGCCCCCGGAAATTGACTCCCTTCACCACCCGGCCATCGGCCACGTCGAGGCAGGGGATCACCCGCACCGCGAGGGTCATCAGATTCTCGCGGCGTGGATCGGGCTGACCAGGATCGCGCGCGCGCCGAGATCGTAGAGCCGGTCCATGATCTGGTTCGTCTCGTCGCGCGGCACCATCACCCGCACGGCCACCCACTCGCTGTCGCGCAGCGGGGACACCGTCGGCGACTCCAGTCCTGGGGTGATCTCGGAGGCCTGCTCGAGCAGCACCGCGGGGAGGTCGTAGTCCATCAGCACGTACTGGCGCGCGACCAGTACACCCTGCAGGCGCCGCTGGAGTGTGGCGATGCCGGGCAGGTCCTGCTGCGCGCTGATCAGCACGGCAGTCGATTCCAGGATGACCGGGCCGAAGATCTCCAGGCCCTGCGCCCTCAGGGTCGAACCGGTCGACACCACATCAGCCACCGCATCCGCCACCCCGAGCCGCACGGCGGACTCGACCGCCCCGTCGAGCCGCACCAGCACCGCCTCGACGCCCGTCTTCGCGAGGAAGTCGCCGACGAGTCCCGGGTAGCTGGTGGCGACGCGCACCCCGGACAGCTGCTCGACCGACTGGAACCGTCCGGCCGCCGCGGCGAACCGGAACGTGGACGCCCCGAAGTCGAGGGTCGCGATCTCGGTCGCGGGCGAGCCGGAGTCGAGCAGCAGGTCACGACCGGTGATGCCGACGTCGAGCGCGCCCGAGCCCACATAGGTCGCGATATCGCGCGGACGGAGGTAGAAGAACTCGACGTCGTTGCGGGCGTCGAGGGTGTTGAGGGCGCGCGGGTCGCGGCGGCCGGTATAGCCGGCCTCGGCGAGCATCTCAGCGGCGGTCTCGCTCAGTGAGCCCTTGTTGGGCACTGCAATCTTGAGCATTGGAAGTCTTTCAGGTCGGGGCGGTCAAACACAGCGGCGATACGTAGCGCGAATAAACATCCCGCTTGTAAAGGTCACAGATGTCGCCAGATGTCCGCGGGGCTGAGGCCCTTCGCGATCATCATGACCTGCAGGTGATAGACGAGCTGCGAGATCTCCACGGCCGTCTCGGCGTCCGACTGGTACTCGGCGGCCAGCCAGACCTCGGCCGCCTCTTCCACGACCTTCTTGCCGATCGAGTGGATGCCGGCATCCAGCTCCGCGACGGTGCGCGACCCCTCCGGGCGCGACGACGCCTTCTCGCTGAGTTCAGCGAACAGGTCATCGAAGGTCTTCACGCTCTAAGGGTATCTGCTCGCGCTTACCGCCGGAGCATGGCTCTAACGCGCGCCCAGCAGGTCGATGACGAAGATGAGGGTGCGGCCGGAGAGCTGGTGGCCGCCGCCCGCCTCGCCGTAGGCGAGTGCCGGCGGCACGATCAGTTCGCGCCGGCCGCCGACCTTCATACCGGGGATGCCCTGCTGCCAGCCGGCAATCAGCTGGGCGAGCGGGAAGTCGACCGACTGGCCGCGGCTCCATGACGAGTCGAACTCCTCGCCCGACTCGAGGTCGACGCCCAGGTAGTGCACGTCGACGGTGTCGCCCGGCTTCGCCTCGGCTCCCGTGCCGATCTCGATGTCACGGATGACCAGCTCGGTGGGCGCCTCGCCCTCGTGGAAGTCGATCTCGGGCTTGGTCTTGTTGAAGTCGCTCATGACAGCAATTCAAGCAGAGTGGGAGTGCGCCCGGGCGGCCGCGCGCAGCAGAGCGATCTGGGAGGCCGGCTCCCCCACGTTGTAGACGCTCGAGCCGGCGACGAAGGTGTCGGCACCGGCTTCGGCCGCGATAGCGATGGTCTGCTCGGTGATGCCGCCGTCGACCTGCAGCCAGACATCGAGGCCCGACCGGGCCACGGCGGCCCGCAGCAGCGCCAGCTTCGGCATGGTCGACTCGATGAAACCCTGCCCGCCGAAGCCCGGCTCGACCGTCATCACCAGCACCTGGTCGAACTCGGGAAGCAGCTCGAGGTACGGCTCGATCGGCGTGCCCGGCTTCACCGCGATGCCGGCTCTGGCGCCGCGCTGCCGCAGCTTCCGTGCAAGTGCCACAGCATCCGCCGCCGCCTCCGCGTGGAAGGTGACCGAGTACGCGCCCACCTCGGCGTAGCCGGGGGCCCAGCGATCGGGGTCGTCGATCATGAGGTGAACGTCGAGCGGCAGGGGCGTCACGCGCTGCAGCGATTCGACCATCCGCTGCCCGAAGGTGAGGTTCGGCACGAAGTGGTTGTCCATCACGTCGACGTGCACGAGGTCCGCCGTGGCGATGCGGGCGAGCTCGTGTTCGAGGTTCGCGAAGTCCGCGGTGAGGATGCTCGGGTTGATGCGCACTGCCATGAGAGCAGCCTAGGTTCTCGCGGGCGGCTCGGCCGAGCGCTGCAGCAGGCAGATGAACATGGCGTCCGTCCCCGTGGAGTGCGGCCACAGCTGCACACTGCTGTCCGCCCGGGAACCCAGCGGCAGCGGCTTCTTCGTGACGCCGGCGAGCACCGCGGGTGTGTCGAGCCGGAACACCTCCGGGTGATTTTTGAGCACGGCGCCGACCACGCCCTCCGTCTCCGCGGGGTGCGGGGAGCAGGTGACGTAGGCGAGGATGCCGCCCGGCTTGAGCGCCGCGAGTCCCGACGAGAGCAGCTCGCCCTGCAGCGCGGAGAGCTCGGGCACGTCGGTGGGCACCTTGCGCCAGCGTGCCTCGGGTCGCCGCCGGAGGGCACCGAGGCCCGTGCACGGGGCGTCGAGAAGCACCCGGTCGAACTGTCCGGCCAGCCGTTCGCCGATCGCACGCCCATCGCCGACCATCACCTGCGGCGGGTTCGGCAGCACCTCGAGGGCCTTCCGCACCAGTTCCGCTCGCCCCGGAGTGATCTCGTTCGCCACCAGGGTCGCACCGCCGAGTGCGGCCTCGGCGGCGAGCAGCGCGGCCTTGCCACCGGGGCCCGCGCAGAGATCCAGCCACCGCTCGCCCGTCTCGATCGGCCTCGCCCGGCTGAGTGCCAGGGCGGCGAGCTGCGAGCCCTCGTCCTGCACGCGTGCCCTTCCCTCGTGCACCGCCGGCCAGAGCGCCGGGTCGCCGCCATCGCTCACGGCCGCGATCGGCGAGTACTTCGCCGCGCGGGTACCGCGGATGTCGGCGACGGTGGCGAGACCGGGCAGCGCCACGAGGCTGACGCGCGGTGCGACGTTGTCGGCTGCCAGCAGCTGCTCGAGCTCCTCCGCGCGCCCGTCCGCGACCAGGGCTCGCCGGAACGCTCGCACGATCCACACCGGGTGCGAGTATTCGAGCGAGAGCCGCTCGTCGTCGTTGCGCGGTGCCGCCATCGCCCTGGTGCGCCACTCGTCGGGGTCGGTGCGGGCAATGGTGCGGAGAACGCCGTTGACGAAGCCGGTCGCGGAGCGGGAGCCGACCTCCTTGGCCAGCTCCACCGACTCGTCGACTGCGGCGTGCGGCGCGACGCGCATGGACAGCAACTGGTGGGTGCCGAGCCGCAGCACGTCCAGGATGCCCTCGTCGATCTCCGAGATCGGCCGCTGGGCGGCGAGCGAGATGACGGCGTCGTAGTAGCCCTGCTGTCGCAGCGTGCCGTAGGTCAGTTCGGTGGCGAGGCCGGCATCCTGGGGGGTGAGGCGAGCGCGTTCCAGTTTCACCGGCAGCAGCAGGTTGGCGTACGCGTCTGAGGTGCGCACCGCCGTGATGACCTCGAACGCGACACGACGCGCCGGCTGCACGCTCACTCGGCGACCGTCGTCGACCCGGCGGGTCGACCGCGCCACCAGTCGGCCGCCCGCATCGGGCGCCTGCCTGCCGGGTGCACCTCGAGCAGCTCGATCGGGTCGCCGGCCGTGCCCACGAGCACGCGGTGGCCCCCCGCGATGACCCCCGGGTCCAGCGCTGGTTCGTCCCGGGCGATCACCGCGTCGAGCACCTTCAGTCGCTGGCCGTCGACGATGGTGAACGCGCCCGGTTCGGGCGTGACGCCGCGAACCAGGTCGAGCACCGCGACCGCGTGCTGCGTCCAGTCGATGCGTCCGTCCTCCAGGGTCAGCTTGGGGGCGACGGTGACGTCCCCGGCCTGGGCGACGGCGCGCGCGGTCCCATCCGCGATCGCGTCGACGACCCGCACCAGCAGTTCCGCCCCCGAGTATGCGAGCGACTCCAGCAGATGACCCGCGGTCTCGTGGGCGCCGATCGACTGGGTGAGCTGGCCGAACACGTCGCCGGCGTCCAGTTCCGGCACCAGCTGGAACACGGACGCCCCGGTGACCTCGTCGCCGGCCATGATGGCCCGCTGGACGGGGGCGGCGCCCCGCCAGCGCGGAAGCAGGGAGAAGTGCAGGTTGATCCACCCGAACCGGGGGGCCGAGAGCAGCGGCTCGCGAACCAGGCCGCCGTAGGCCACGATCACTCCGAGATCGGGCCGCAGCGCGGACAGGCGCTCGGTCGCCGGCCCCGCGAGCCGGTTCGCCTTGATCACCGGTAACGCGAGCGCCTCTGCCGCCTGGGCCACCGGTGTCGCGGCCAGCTCCCGCCGCCTGCCCTGCGGCGAGTCCTCGCGGGTGAGCACGGCGAGCACATCATGCCGGCTCGCCACCAGCGCCTGCAGGCTGGGAACCGCCGCGGCGGGACTTCCCGCGAACACGACCTTGAGGTCAGCCATGACTACCGGTACCCGATCACTGGTCGAAGGGCTCCGTGTCGTCGAAGCGCACCTTCAGTGTAGGCAGTCCCGGGCGGGCCGCTGCAGCCACGCGCCTGCGCCGGCTGGTGGCGTTGCGGATCACCTCGGCGCGCAGCGCGGATGCGACGGCCGTCCCCTCCGCGTAGTCGAAACGTACTATCGCGCGCACGCCGCCTGGCTCGACGTCAGTGGGACCCAAGACATCGACCCGCGCCAGGTCGGCCACCGACAGGAGCGCTTTCTCGACGGAGGTAGCGTCGCCGGTGACCGTGGCCACCCGCACGGCCGGCGGGAATCTCAGCTTTCTGCGATCGGCCAGCTCCCCGCGTGCGTAGCCGCCAAGACGCCAGGTGCTGAGAGCCGTCGCCAGCGCGCCGCCGACCCCGACCAGAATGGCCGGCGCGCCCGGGGCCGCCAGGGCGATGGCGTTCGACCACCAGCGGAGGCAGTCCTCGGCGACGCGCAGGCTCTCCCGGGCCAGCATCCGCTCGCCATCGAGCAGCAGCACGGCCCGGTAGCCACCGGCTGCGATCGGTTCGGCGCCCCGGGTGGCGATGACGAGAGCGGGCGCTGGACCGACGTCGAGCACCTGGTGGTCACCGTCGGCGATGATCACGCGAACACCGGGGAAGGCGCGGCCCAGGTCCTCCGCGGTGCGGGTGCTGCCCTGGCCGACCGACCGGAAGCCGGTGCCGCTGCAGTTGCCGCAGGTCCAGTTCGCGGCGATCCGGCCGCACCACTGGCAGGCGGGCACCGAGCGTGCGGTCTTCGTCGCGAGCGGGCCCTCGCAGAACGCGCAGCGGGCTGACTGGCCGCAGGTGGCACAGGCGATCCGCGGCGCATAGCCGGGGCGCGCCACCTGCACGAGCACGGGTCCGGTCTCGAGTGCCTCCCGGGCTGCACGCCAGGCGCTGGACGGGATGCGCGCCTGCGCGGCCAGCCGGTCGTCGGACTGCTGCTGCAGCGTCGGGATGACACGCGGCAGCACCGCGCGAACCGGCAGTGCCTCGGCGAGCCAGCCCAGCTCGACCAGGCGTTCGACGTCGGTGCTCCGGGAGTGGCCGAGGAACACGAGAGCACAGCCCTGCTGCTCCTGGCGCACCAGCGCGGCATCACGGGTGTGCACGTAGGGGCTCAGCGGTTCGGCGTGCAGCGGGTCGCCGTCGTCCCAGACGGCGATGAGGCCGAGACGGGCGGCCGGCGCGTAGATGACGGAGCGGTTGCCGACGATCGCGAGGGCGTGGTCGCCGAGGCACTCCAGTACAGCGCGGTAGCGCTCGGGGTTGCTCTGCCGGGCGTCGAGATGCACGATCCTCGCCGGTGGCAGCACGTCGGCGAGGGCGGCGGCCAGCTGGCGCTGGTCGCGATAGTCAGGAACCGCCAGGATCGCGGATGCGCCACTCGCAACGGACCGAACCGCCAGCGCCGCCATCGTGACGGCCCACTCGCCGACCCACTGGCCGTCGCGCAGGCGGGTCACCCTCGGCACGGCGTCAAGCGCGTAGCGCGCACCCGGCGCGACGTCGATGTCGTAGCCCGCCACGGCGACGGGCTCGACGGGAGCGAGCCGGTCACGCGACTCGGCCGGCCAGCTCTTCTCGACCCGCACCTGTCGTTTCGGCACGGCGAGCCGCACCACGTCGTTCGCGGACCCGGCCGCCCGGTCGGCGACGCGGCGGGCCAGCGTCCACACCTCGGGCGCCAGCACCGGCACCTCCGACACCACGGAGTCCAGGTCGCTCAGCGGTCCCGGATAGTCGCCGGCGACCGCGACCTCCACGATGAAGCCGTCGGCGATCCTGCCCGCGGACCGGATCGGCACCCGCACCCGCACGCCGGGCACCGCCTGCGTGGCCAGCTCGGGCGGGATCCGGTAGTCGAACAGCCTGTCCAGCTGCGGCAGCGAGGAGTCGACCAGCACCCTGGCCACGCGGTCCGCTGCCGGCGGCACGGCCTACAGCCCGGCGGCGCTTCGGAGCGCGTCGACCCGGTCGAGGCGCTCCCAGGTGAAGTCGGGCAGTTCGCGGCCGAAGTGGCCGTAGGTCGCCGTCGCCGCGTAGATGGGGCGCAGCAGGTCCAGGTCGCGGATGATCGCGGCGGGTCGCAGGTCGAAGACCTCCTGGATCGCCTTGATGATCTCTCCCTCGTCGATGTGCGCGGTGCCGAAGGACTCCACGTACAGGCCGACCGGAGACGCCTTGCCGATCGCGTAGGCGATCTGCACCTCGAGCCGGTCGGCGAGACCCGCGGCCACGGCGTTCTTCGCCACCCAGCGCATCGCGTAGGCGGCGGAGCGATCGACCTTCGACGGGTCCTTGCCGCTGAAGGCGCCGCCGCCGTGACGGCTCGCGCCGCCGTAGGTGTCGACGATGATCTTGCGGCCGGTGAGACCGGCGTCTCCGTGCGGTCCCCCGATCTCGAAGCGGCCGGTCGGGTTGATGAGCACGTTCGGGTCTGAGGACTCGAGGTCGATGCGGTCGAGCACCGGGCGGACGACGAGCTCGGCCATCTCGGAGCGAAGCTGCTCCGTGCTCACCGCAGGAGAGTGCTGCGTGGAGAGCACGACGGTCTCGACGGTGCGCGGGACGCTGCCCTCGTAGCCGATGGTGACCTGGGTCTTGCCGTCGGGCCGGAGGTAGTCGACTTCCCCGGACTTGCGCACCGCGGAGAGCTGCTCCGCCATACGATGGGCGAGCCAGATCGGCAACGGCATGAGCTCCGGTGTCTCGGTCGTCGCATAGCCGAACATGATGCCCTGGTCGCCCGCACCCTGCCGGTCGAGGTCGTCGCCGCTGGACTCCTCGCGGCTCTCGAATGCATCGTCGACGCCCTGCGCGATATCGGGCGACTGTGACCCGATCGAAATCGAGACGCCGCACGAGCGACCGTCGAACCAGACGTCGGAGCCGGTGTAACCGATCTCCCAGATCTTGTCACGCACGATCGTCGGAATGTCGACGTACCCGGAGGTCGTGACCTCACCCGCGACATGCACCAATCCGGTGGTGACCATCGTCTCGACGGCGACGCGGCTCTTCGGATCGACCGTGAGGAGTGCGTCGAGGATGCTGTCGGAGATCTGGTCGCAGATCTTGTCAGGATGCCCCTCGGTCACCGACTCGGAGGTGAAGAGGCGGAGAGGGCTCGTGGATGCTGCGCTCATGGTTGTTCCCTGGGAGAGAGTGCGGTGACGGCCGCTCAGGCCAGCACATCGAGTATCTGGTCGGCCACCGACGCCTTGGTGCCGGCGGCCTCCATCACTATAGCTCCGGCTCTGTCGACCATGACGACGTGCGTCTCGGCCTGGCCGAACACCTCGGTCCAGCCCACCGTGTTGAGGACGAGGTAGTCGCTACCTTTGCGGGTGACTTTCGCCCGGCCCAGTTGCAGGAGGGCATCCGGATCGCTCTCGGTCTCTGCCGCGAACCCGACGATCACCTGCCCGGCCCGCCGGGTCTCCGCCAGCCCGGCCAGGATGTCCGGGTTCTTCACGAGCGTCAGCGTGAGCGTGTCGCCCTGCCGCTCCTTCTTGATCTTGGTGGGTGCGATCTCCTCGGGACGGTAGTCCGCGACGGCGGCCGCCATGATGACGACGTCCGCGTCTTCGGCGGCGCGCCCGGTGGCCTCCGCGAGCTCCAGCGTCGTCCCGACCGACCACACGGTGATCCCCGTGGGAACGTCGAGGTCGAGGTTGGCACCGATGAGCGTGACGGCCGCCCCGCGGGCGGCGGCCGCGACCGCGATGGCCACCCCCTGGATGCCGCTGGACCGATTGCCGATGAAGCGCACCGGGTCGAGCGGTTCGCGCGTGCCGCCGGCGGTCACCAGCACTCGACGACCGCTGAAATCGCGCGGGCGCACCGCCGCGAGGGCCGCCGCCACGATCTCGTCGGGCTCGACCATGCGCCCCGGCCCGGAGTCCGTTCCGGTGAGCTGGCCGACCGCCGGGCCCACCACGGTCACCCCGCGCGATCGGAGCGTCGTGATGTTGGCGACGGTCGCCGGGTTCTGCCACATCTCGCTGTGCATGGCCGGTGCGATCACGACGGGAGCCCTGCTGGCAAGCACCGTGTTGCCGAGGAGGTCGTCGACAAGGCCGGTCGCGAGCTTCGCGATCGTGTTCGCGGTCGCGGGAGCGATGACGATCAGGTCCGCGGCCTGGCCGATGGCGACGTGGCGCACCTGGGCGACGCCCTCATAGAGGTCGGTGTGCACGGGGTTGCGGCTGATCGCCTCGAGTGTCGGCTTTCCCACGAACCGCAGCGCGGCATCCGTCGCCACCACATGCACGTCATGGCCGGCGAGCACCAGCGCACGGATGACGCCGACGGCCTTATACGCGGCGATCCCGCCGGTCACACCGACGACGACGTTCATCTACGGGTCAGTCGGTCGGGTCGGCGATGGCCTTGACCGTGAGCTTGTCTTCGTTGATCTCGTGCATCGCGACGGAGAGCGGCTTGTCGTCGATGGTCGAGTCCACCAGCGGGCCGACGTTGTCGAACAGGCTGCCCTCGTGCAGGTCGGCGTAGTAGTCGTTGATCTGGCGGGCGCGCTTCGACGCGAAGATCACGAGTGCGTACTTCGAGTCCACCTTCGACAGCAGCTCGTCGATGGGCGGGTCGATGATGCCCTTGGCGCGTTCAACCATGGTGGTACTCCTATGAATCAAGTCTGTGGGATTGCCATCAAGTCTACGACCTCGCGCGCGGCCCGGCTCACTTCGTGGTTGACCACCTTGAAATCGAACTCGTCCTGGGCGGAGAGTTCGACCTTCGCGGTCTCCAGCCGGCGCTGCTGCTCGGCCTGATCCTCGGTGCCCCGGCCGGTCAGGCGGCGCACCAGTTCGTCCCAGGTCGGCGGCAGCAGGAACACCAGCACGGCGTCCGGCATCGCCCGGCGCACCGATCGCGCGCCCTGGAGGTCGATCTCCAGCAGCACGCTCCGGCCGGCGGCGAGGGCCTCGTCGATGGGTGCGCGCGGCGTTCCGTAGCGGAAGGCGTTGTGCACGGTCGCGGTCTCGAGCATCTGGCCGCTTTCGATGAGCCGGTCGAACTCCTCGTCCGACACGAAGTAGTAGTTGACCCCGTTCACCTCGCCCGGGCGCGGCGGTCGCGTCGTCGCGGAGACCGACAGGTGGACCTCGGGATGGTGCTCGCGGATGTACGTCGAGACGGCGCCCTTGCCAACGGCGGTCGGGCCGGCGAGCACGACCAGGCGGGCGCGGTCGGGCAGCGGGCCGTGATGCTCACGGAGCACCAGCCAGTCGAGCAGTTTCCGGCGCTGGCGAACCCCCAGGCCGCCGACCCGCTTCGACTCGGCGATCCCCAGCTGTTCCATCACCCGCGCCGTCCTGGTCGGACCGAGGCTTGGCATGCTCCCGAGCAGCTCGCGCACCCGCAGGCTGGCCTCGGCGCCGCTCGGCGGCTCGGTCCACGCTGTCTCGACCACCTCGACCGCGCTGCGCTTGCGATCGTGGATGTCCCGCTTCACCGCCGCGCGGGCGCGGCGCGCGGCGACGGCGGCCCGGGCCGCCGCGACCCGGTCCACCTCGGGCGGCGCTATCCGCGGCACGCGAGCACCTCTCCGGCCTGGCGGGTGATCGCCTCGGCTATGCCAGCCGGGCCTGCCTGCAGGAGGCTGCGCGAGGCGCTCACCACGGCCATCCGTGCCGCGGGACCGTATATCGCCGGCAGGTCCTCGTAGGCTGCCCCCTGGTGGCCGAACCCCGGGGCGAGAACGGGCGTGCTCGTGAGCGCCGTGAGGTCGATGTCGTAGTCCGCGAACCGCACGGTCGCTCCCAGCACCACTCCGACGGACGCGACACCGTCGCCGCGACTGCTGTTCCACTGGATCACGTCGCCGACGATACTGGACGCCACGGTGCGCCCGTCGGACAGCCGCGCCGTCTGCACTGCACGCGCCTCCGGGTTGGAGGTCGCGGCGAGCACGAACAGGCCCTTGCCGGTCGCGGCGGCCAGCTCGAGCGGTGCGGAAAGTGAACCGACGCCCTGGTAAGCGCTGACCGTCATCGCATCGGCCTCGAGCGGGCCATCCGGGGTGAGCCAGGCCTGGCCGTAGGCCTCCACGCTGGTTCCCAGGTCACCGCGCTTCACGTCGGCGATCACCAGCAGGCCGGCATCCCGTGCGGCGGAGAGCACTGCCTCGAGGGCTGCATACCCGCCGGCGCCGTGGCGCTCGAAGAAGGCGACCTGGGGCTTCACGATGCCGACGCTGCCTGCGGTCGCCGCGACGACGCGCAGGCCGAAGTCCCTCAGTCCGCGAGGGTCGTCGGGCAGGCCCCACTCCTCCAGCAGGTACGCGTGCGGGTCGATGCCGACGCACAACTGTCCGAACCTGTCGAAGGCGGCGACGAGCCGCTCGCCGAAGCCCTCAGCCATTCACGGCCGCCAGGCGTTCCGCGCGCTCGATCCCGTACTGCTGCAGCGATTTCACGTCGAAGCCGTCGCGGATCGCCTCGAACGAGGCCACCGCGGCACCGAGTTGCGCGATCGTGGTGAACAGCGGGAGATCCGCGGCGACCGCGGCCGCGCGGATCTCGTAGCCGTCCACCCGGGCGCTGCGGCCGCTCGGGGTGTTGATGACGACATCCACCTCGTTGCGGTTGATCAAATCGACGATCGACGGCTCGCCCTCGCGAGTGGCCTCGCCCTGGTCGTACTTGCGCACGACCCTGGCCGTGATGCCGTTGCGGCTGAGCACCTCAGCGGTGCCGATGGTCGCAAGGATCTCGAACCCCAGCTGCTGCAGGCGCAGCACCGGTAGGATGATGGCCCGCTTGTCGCGGTCGGCCACCGACACGAACACCGCGCCACTCGTCGGCAGCCCGCCGTACGCGGCCTCCTGACTCTTCGCGAAGGCCTTCGGGAAGTTGGAATCGATGCCCATCACCTCGCCGGTGGAGCGCATCTCCGGGCCGAGCACCGAGTCGACGATCAGCCCGTCCTTCGTGCGAAAGCGCTTGAAGGGCAGCACCGCCTCCTTGACGGCGACCGGCGAGTCCATCGGTACGACCGACCCGTCCGCCTCCGGCAGCATCCCGCTCTCCACCAGGGCGCGGATGCTGTGCCCGACCATGATCAACGCGGCCGCCTTGGCGATCGGCAGCCCCAGCGCTTTGGCGACGAAGGGAACGGTGCGCGACGCCCGCGGGTTCGCCTCGAGCACGTAGAGCACGCCGGCCCCGATCGCGAACTGCACGTTGATCAGCCCGCGTACCCCGATGCCCTTCGCGATCGCGCGGGTGGCCTCGACGACCTGCCGGATCTGGTCGCGGCCGAGGGTGACTGGCGGCAGGGTACAGCTCGAGTCGCCGGAGTGGATGCCGGCCTCCTCGATGTGCTCCATCACGCCGCCGACGTAGAGTTCTTCGCCGTCGTAGAGGGCGTCGATGTCGATCTCGATCGCGTCGTCGAGGAAGCGGTCGACCAGCAGCGGGTGGTCCTGTCCCACGATTCCCTGGTCCGCCACCCGGGCGAAGTAGTCGGCGAGCGACGGGCTGTCGTAGACGATCTCCATGCCGCGGCCGCCCAGAACGTACGACGGACGCACCAGTACCGGGTAACCGATCTCCTCCGCCACCGCGACGGCGCCGCGGTAGTCGTACGCGGTGCCGTTCTTGGGCGCCAGCAGTCCGGCGCGATCCAGGATGCCCTGGAACAGTCCGCGCTCCTCCGCCAGGTCGATCGCCTCCGGAGTGGTGCCGAGAATCGTCACAGCATTGGCCTTGAGACCCTTGGCGAGCCCGAGCGCGGTCTGGCCGCCGAGCTGCACCACCACCCCGACGAGTTCGCCGCTCTGGCTTTCCGCGTGGATCACCTCGAGCACGTCCTCCAGGGTGAGCGGTTCGAAATAGAGCCGGTCGCTGGTGTCGTAGTCGGTGGAGACCGTCTCCGGATTGCAGTTGATCATGATCGTCTCGTAGCCCGCCGCCGACAGCGCGAAGCTGGCGTGCACGCAGGAGTAGTCGAATTCGACCCCCTGCCCGATGCGGTTGGGGCCCGAGCCGAGGATGACCACCTTGCGCCTGGCGCTCGGCGCGACCTCGGTCTCGAGGTCGTAACTCGAGTAGTGGTACGGCGTGAGGGCGGGGAACTCGCCGGCGCAGGTGTCGACCGTCTTGAATACCGGGCGCACGCCGAACGCGTACCGGATGCGGCGCACCTCGTCCTCGCCGAGCCCGCGCAGCTCGGCGATCTGGGCGTCACTGAAGCCGTGGTTCTTGGCGTGCCGCAAGAGGTCGGCGTCCAGCGCGTGGAACGACCCGATCTCCTCGGCCACCTCGTTGATGAGTACGATCTGATCGATGAACCAGGGGTCGATCTTCGTCGCCTCGAAGAGCTCCTCGGGGGTCGCTCCGGCTCGCAACGCCTGCTGCACGGTGACGATGCGTCCGTCCGTGGGCACGGCGGCCTTCGCGAGCAGTGCGACCTTGTCACCGGGCTCGCCCTGCCAGTGGAAGCTCGATCCGCGCTTCTCGAGCGAGCGCAGTGCCTTCTGCAGGGCGGTCGAGTAATTGCGGCCGATCGCCATCGCCTCGCCGACGGACTTCATCGTCGTGGTGAGCGTCGGGTCGGCCGCAGGGAACTTCTCGAACGCGAACCGCGGCACCTTCACCACTACGTAGTCGAGGGTGGGCTCGAAGCTCGCCGGCGTCACCTTGGTGATGTCGTTGGGGATCTCGTCCAGCCGGTAGCCGATCGCGAGCTTGGCCGCGATCTTGGCGATCGGGAACCCGGTCGCCTTGCTCGCCAGCGCACTGGAGCGGCTGACCCGCGGGTTCATCTCGATGACGATCACCCGGCCGTCCGCGGGGTCGACGGCGAACTGGATGTTGCAGCCGCCGGTGTCGACGCCCACCGCCCGGATGATGTCGATGCCGATATCGCGCAGGTTCTGGTACTCGCGGTCGGTCAGCGTGAGTGCCGGCGCGACGGTGATCGAGTCCCCGGTGTGCACTCCGACCGGGTCGACGTTCTCGATCGAGCAGACCACGACCGTGTTGTCGGCGGTGTCGCGCATGAGCTCGAGCTCATACTCCTTCCAGCCGAGGATCGACTCCTCGAGCAGCACCTCGTGCGTCGGGCTCTGGTGCAGGCCGTCGGTGACCATGCGGATGAGCTCCTCCGGCGTGTATGCGAACCCCGAGCCGAGTCCGCCCATCGTGAAGGACGGGCGGATCACCAGTGGATAGCCGAGGTCCCCGGCGAAGTCGATGGCCTCGCCGACCGTGTGCGCGATGTGGCTGCGGGCGACATCCGCACCCGCATCGAGCACCAGCTGCTTGAAGATCTGGCGGTCCTCGCCCTTGTTGATCGCCTCGAAGTTCGCGCCGATCAGCTCGACGCCGTACTTCTCCAGGATGCCGTGGTTGTGCAGGTCGATCGCCGCGTTCAGCGCCGTCTGGCCGCCCAGCGTCGGGAGGATCGCGTCGGGCCGCTCCTTGGCGATGATGGTCTCGATGACCTGCCAGGTGATCGGCTCGACATAGGTCGCGTCGGCGAAGTCGGGGTCGGTCATGATCGTCGCGGGGTTGGAGTTGATCAGGATGACCCGCACGCCCTCCTCGCGGAGAACGCGGCACGCCTGGGTACCGGAGTAGTCGAACTCGCAGGCCTGGCCGATGACGATGGGCCCGGAGCCGATCACCAGCACGGAGCGGATATCGTCGCGCTTCGGCATTACTTCGTCCCGTTCGCTGAGCTTGTCGACGCGATCATCTGTGCGAACCGGTCGAACAGGTAGTTGGCGTCGTGCGGGCCGGCAGCCGCCTCCGGGTGGTACTGCACGGAGAAGGCCGGGATGTCGAGCGCGTTCAGTCCCTCGACCACGTCATCGTTGAGGTTGACATGGCTCACCTCGACGCGGCCGAACCCGGCCGGCGAATCGAAGGGGCCGTCGAGCGGCGCACGCACGGCGAAACCGTGGTTGTGGGCGGTGATCTCGACCCGGCCGGTCTGCCTGTCCACGACCGGCTGGTTGATGCCGCGGTGGCCGAACGGCAGCTTGTAGGTGTCGAGGCCCAGTGCGCGCCCGAACAGCTGGTTTCCGAAGCAGATGCCGAAGAACGGCAGACCCGCGAGCAGCGCGGTCCGTAGCAGCTCCACGTGCCGGTCGGACGCCGCGGGGTCCCCGGGACCGTTCGAGTAGAAGACCGCGTCCGGCTCGAGCGCCAGCAGCTCCTCGGGGCTGACGGACTGCGGCAGCACGACGACCTCGAGCCTGCGAGCGGCGAGGTAACGCAGGGTGGACTCCTTGACGCCCAGGTCGAGCACCGCGACCGTGCCGAGCCGGCCGCCCTGCGGCGGGATCACGCGCGCCTCGGAGACGGAGACCTCCGCCGAGAGGTTGAGTCCGGACATCTCGGCGCCGCCGCGCACGATCGCGAGCTGCTCCTGTTCCGGGAGCGCGGCATCCGTGCCCGAGAAGATCCCCGAGCGCATCACGCCGGCGTCACGCAGTCTGCGGGTCACCGCGCGGGTGTCGATGCCGCTGATGCCGACGATGCCATCCTTCACCAGCTGGTCCTCCAGGCTGCCGGCCGCGCGGAAGCTGGAGACCACCCGGGAGGGGTCGCGCACCACGAAGCCGGAGACCCAGACCCGGCGCGACTCCGGATCCTCGTTGTTGACCCCGGTGTTGCCGATGTGCGGCGCGGTCATCATCACGATCTGCCCGGCGTACGACGGATCGGTGATGGTCTCCTGGTAGCCCGTCATGCCGGTGGTGAAGACCGCTTCGCCGAGGGTGCGGCCGCGGGCGCCATAGGCGTGCCCGGCGTAGCGGGTACCGTCCTCGAGCACGAGCACGGCGGGATCGGAACGGCTCACGAACCCGCCTTCACGGAGAGGCCCTGGATGGCGCGGATCAGCGGCAGCGGGTCGGTCGACTCGGTCACCCGGAAGTAGGAGTCGACGTCACGGGCGGCTGGTGTACCGGCGCCCAGCGTCCAGGCGATGCAGACCAGGCCGCCCGCCTCGACCACCCGGTCGATCGTCCAGGTGGCGCGCTCGACCGAACGGATCGCCGAGGGGGGGATGAAGATCTCGGGCGTGCCGGCGATCCCGAGGATCACGCCGGCCGACACGACAGTGACCGTCGCCCGGCCACGGAAGCCGAGCCCGCGCACGGCGACCCGGTTGAGCGGGTCACCCGCGAGGGTGGTGGCTGCGTAGAGCGTCTCCACGCTGAGCAGCGTCGTGCCGGGGTCGGCCGGCACGGGCAGCGGTGCAGGGAGCGCCGACTGGCGGCGGCGACGCGCCCGCCAGCCCAGGTACATGCCCAGCAGCGCGAGCAGGAGGATCACCACGGTGATCGTGATCGAAGTGGTTCTATCCATGCTGGACTCCTGTCGGTGCCAGGGCGGCGACCGCATCCGCGTCGACGAGTTCCCCGTCGAGCACGGTGGCGTAGCCCCGGTGGATCGTACTGATCACGCGCCCGGGAAGGGTGGTGGCGAGGTATGGCGAATTCATCCCTTTGCCGCGAAGCTGCTCCACCCCGAAGACCCGGCTGGCGCTCGGGTCGTAGAGGGTGAACTCCGCGGGCGAGCCGGCCGCGATGCCGAACTCGTAGCCCGGCACCAGCCCGATCTCGGCAGGCACGCGGGAGAGGATGCGGGCGACGCCCGCCCAGTCGAGCTGGCCGGTGTCGACGAGGGCGGCCTGCACGACGGAGAGCGCCGACTCCAGCCCGACCATGCCGAAGGCGGCGGCATCCCACTCGCAGTCCTTGGACTCGAGCGGATGCGGTGCGTGGTCGGTCGCGACGATGTCGATGGTGCCGTCCGCGACGGCCTCCCGCAGGGCCGTCACGTCTTCGGAACGGCGCAGCGGCGGGTTCACCTTGTATCGCGCGTCGTACCCGGACGCCAGCTCCTCGGTGAGCAGCAGGTGGTGCGGAGTGACCTCCGCGGTGACGGCGATGCCGCGGGCCTTGGCCCAGCGCAGCACGTCGACCGACCCCGCGGTCGACAGGTGGCAGACGTGCAGCCGGGCGCCGACATGCTCGGCCAGCAGCACGTCCCTGGCGATGATGGACTCCTCCGCCACCGCCGGCCAGCCGGCCAGACCGAGCTCGCCGGACAGCCGGCCCTCGTTCATCTGGGCACCCTCGGTCAGGCGAGGCTCCTGCGAGTGCTGCGCCACCACTCCGCCGAAGGTGCTGACGTATTCGAGCGCCCGGCGCATCAGGAGCGCGTCGGAGACGCACCTGCCGTCGTCCGAAAAGACGCGCACGCGCGCCCGACTGGTCGCCATCGCGCCGATCTCGGCGAGCTGCCGTCCCTCGAGTCCGACGGTGACCGCGCCGACCGGCCTGACCGTCACGTACCCGGCGGCCTCGCCGAGTCGCTGCACCTGCTCGACCACGCCCGCGGTATCGGATACGGGCGAGGTGTTCGCCATCGCGTGCACCGCGGTGAATCCCCCGATGGCCGCGGCCCTGGAGCCGGTGAGCACCGTCTCGCTCTGCTCGAACCCGGGCTCCCGCAGGTGGCTGTGCAGGTCGACCAACCCGGGGAGGGCGACCAGGCCGTCCCCGTCGATCAGCTCGGCCCCCCGGTCGCTGAGCGAGGCGCCCAACTCCGCGACGATTCCGTCACGCACCAGGATGTCGGTGAGCGAACCATCGACGAGGCGGGCCGACTTCACCAGAATCGTCACGCCCGCTCCTCCTTGGTTCCCGACAGCCTGGTTCCCGACAGCGCCAGGTACAGCACGGCCATCCGCACGGAGACCCCGTTCGCCACCTGCTCGAGCACTGTCGATCGCGGCGAATCCGCTGCACCGGACGAGATCTCGAGGCCGCGATTCATCGGGCCGGGGTGCATCACCATGCTATCCGGGCCGAGCCGGGCCAGGCGCTCGTCGCCGAGTCCCCACTCCCGCGAATACTCGTGGGCGTTCGGAAAGTACGAGTCCTGCATCCGCTCGGACTGGATGCGCAGCATCATCACCACGTCCGGCCCCGAGCCGAGCGCGGCGTCGAGGTCGTGACGCACGGTGACCGGCCAGTCCCCGAGCCCGATCGGCAGCAGCGTCGCCGGCGCGACCAGCTCGACGCTCGCGCCCAGCGTGCTGAGCAGCCAGACGTTCGACCGGGCCACGCGCGAATGCAGGATGTCGCCGACGATGACCACGGACACGCCATCGAGCGCGCGTCCCCTCGCGACCGCGCCGTGGATCCGCCGCCTGATCGTGAAGGCATCGAGCAGGGCCTGGGTCGGATGCTCGTGGGTGCCGTCCCCGGCATTCACGATGGCCGCGTCGATCCAGCCCGACTGCGCGAGAACCTGGGGCGCACCCGACGCCCCGTGCCGGATGACGACAGCGTCGGCACCGATCGCCGCAAGGGTCTGCGCGGTGTCTTTCAGGCTCTCACCCTTGGAGACGCTGGATCCCTTCGCGCTGAAGTTGATCACGTCGGCGCTCAGCCGCTTGGCCGCTGCCTCGAACGAGATGCGGGTGCGGGTCGAGTCCTCGAAGAACAGGTTGACGACCGTGCGCCCGCGAAGGGTCGGCAGCTTCGGCACGGCCCGGCCGGCAACATCGGCCATGTCCTCGGCGATGTCGAGGATGCCGATCGCCTCGTCGCGGGAGAGGTCGCGGGTGCTGAGCAGGTGCCTCATTCGCCGTCCCCGCCGCCGCTGGACTCGATGGTCACGAACTCGTCGCCGTCGATCTCGGCGAGGTGCACGTTGATGCGTTCGGCCCGGGACGACGGGAGGTTCTTGCCCACGAAGTCGGGCCGTATCGGCAGCTCCCGGTGACCACGGTCGACCAGGGTCGCCAACCGCACGTATTCCGGACGCCCGATCGCCTGCAGGGCGTCGAGCGCGGCGCGGATGGTGCGGCCCGAGTAGAGCACGTCGTCGACCAGCACCACCAGCGCGCCGTCGATGCCGCCGTCCGGGATGCTCGTCGGCGCCGGCGAGCGGGTCGGCCGGCGGGCGAGGTCGTCGCGGTGCATGGTGACGTCCAGGGACCCGACCCGGGCATCCGGCCCGATGACCGCGGCGAGACGGCGCGCGAGAACCACGCCCCTGGTCGGGATGCCGAGGAGAACGAGGTCGAGGCCGTCGCGATTGGACTCCACGATCTCGTGCGAGATGCGAGTCAGCGCGCGGGCGATATC
>FSWJ01000384.1_pt1 | contig 61898 bp, 61 predicted proteins | sample 1637851 | NCBI WGS metagenome assembly FSWJ01 (sample SAMEA3914789, study PRJEB12502) | metagenome | biome: forest; material: soil | place: Canada | collected 2011-07-03 | depth 0.3 m | reverse complement strand
TCGTTGAGGCCGACGGCACGATCCTCGGCCAGTACCGCAAGCACCACATCCCGAACCTCGACCGCTTCTGGGAGAAGTTCTACTTCCGCCCCGGCAATGGCGGCTACCCGGTGTTCGACACCGCGGTGGGCAAGATCGGGGTGTACATCTGCTACGACCGGCACTTCCCGGAGGGATGGCGCGAGCTCGGCCTGAACGGCGCGCACATGGTCTTCAACCCGAACGCCACCAAGCCGGGGCTGTCGAATCGCCTGTGGGAGGTCGAGGGTCCGGCCGCGGCCGTGGCCAACGGCTACTTCGTGCTGCAGCCCAACCGGGTCGGACGCGAAGACAACGAGTACGGCGACCTCGCGGTCGACTTCTACGGCACCAGCCAGGTGATCGACCCCCGCGGCAACTTCGTCGGGGAGAAGGGATCGGGGGAGCACGAGGAAATCATGATCCGCGACCTCGACCTGGACATGGTGCAGGAGATGCGGGACGACTGGCAGTTCTACCGCGACCGCCGCCCCGAGTCGTACACGAGCATCCCGAAGCCGTAACCATTCGTTCCCTGAGCTTGTCGAAGGGAACACTCGCAGCAGCTCCCTTCGACCAGCTCAGGGGACGTGAGAGGAAATGATGACGAAGACCCTGATCAAGAACGGACTGGTCGTCAACGCGACCGGCACCGGTGCCGCCGACGTGCTCATCGACGGCGAGACGATCGCCGCGGTGCTCAGCCCCGGCTCGAGCCTGCTCGGCTTCGACCTCGAGTCGAACGTGGACACGGTGATCGATGCCGCCGGCAAGTACGTGATCCCCGGCGGCGTGGACGCGCACACCCACATGGAGATGCCCTTCGGCGGCACCTTCGCCAGCGACACCTTCGAGACCGGCACCCGGGCGGCCGCCTGGGGCGGCACGACCTCCATAGTCGACTTCGTCGTGCAGTACCCGGACCAGAACATCCTCGACCAGTACAACCTCTGGCACGAGAAGGCGGCCGGCAACTGCGCCATCGACTACGGCTTCCACCAGATCCTCTCCGACGTGCAGGACTCGTCGCTCACCGCCATGGATGAGCTCATCGACGAGGGGGTCACCAGCTTCAAGCTGTTCATGGCCTACAAGGGGGTATTCCTCTCCGACGACGGGCAGATCCTGCGCGCCTTCCAGAAGGGCGCATCGAATGGCGCGCTGATGATGATGCACGCCGAGAACGGCGCCATGATCGACGTGCTGGTGAAGCAGGCGCTCGAGGCCGGAAACACGAGCCCGTACTTCCACGGCACCTCGCGCCCGTGGCAGGCGGAGGAGGAGGCCACCCATCGCGCGATCATGATCGCGAACCTCACCGGCGCGCCGCTGTACGTGGTGCACGTGAGCGCCAAGCAGGCGGTCGACCAGATCACGATGGCCCGTGACAACGGCCAGAACGTGTTCGGCGAGACCTGCCCGCAGTACCTCTACCTGTCGCTCGAGGAGCAGCTCGGCGCGATCAGCAAGGAGTGGGGCGACTTCGAGGGCGCCAAGTGGGTGTGCTCGACCCCGCTGCGTTCGCGTGCCGAGGGGCACCAGCACCACATGTGGCAGTCGTTGCGCACCAACGACATCCAGATGATCTCCACCGACCACTGCCCGTTCTGCATGAAGGGTCAGAAGGACATGGGAATCGGTGACTTCTCGAAGATCCCGAACGGGATCGGCTCGGTCGAGCACCGCCTCGACCTGATGTACCAGGGGGTCGTCGACGGCCACATCTCGCTCAGCCGCTGGGTGGAGCTCACCTCTACCACCCCGGCGCGCATGTTCGGGATGTACGGCAAGAAGGGCGTCATCCAGCCCGGAGCCGACGGGGATGTCGTCATCTACGACCCGAACGGGCACACCAGCATCGGCGTCGGCAAGACCCACCACATGAACATGGACTACTCCGCCTGGGAGGGTTTCGAGATCGACGGTCACGTCGACACGGTCATCTCCCGGGGCAAGGTCGTGGTGGACAAGAACGAGTACGTCGGCACCAAGGGCGACGGCAAGTACTTCAAGCGCGGCCTCAGCCAGTACCTGATCTAGAACGGACAGCATGGATTTCGGAGTAGTACTTCAGACCAACCCGCCGGCGTCGCGCACGGTCTACCTGTCGAAGCTGGCGGAACAATACGGTTTCGAGTACGCCTGGACCTTCGACTCGCACCTGCTCTGGCAGGAGCCGTACGTCATCTACAGCCAGATCCTCGCCGAGACGCACCGCATCAAGGTGGGGCCCATGGTCACCAACCCGGCGACGCGCGACTGGACCGTCACGGCATCCGTCTTCGCCACCCTCAACGAGATGTACGGCAACCGCACCATCGTGGGCATCGGCCGTGGCGACTCGGCCGTGCGCGTGACGAACGGCAAGCCGACCACGCTCAAGGAGCTGCGCGAGTCGATCCACGTGATCCGCGAGCTCGGCAACTCCCGGTCGGTCGAGTACAACGGCGCGCAGCTGCAGTTCCCGTGGAGCGTCGGGTCCGAGCTCGAGGTGTGGGTCGCGGCGTACGGACCCCTCGCGCTGAAGCTCACCGGCGAGGTGGGGGACGGCTTCATCCTTCAGATGGCCGACCTGCACGTGGCCGAGTGGATGATCAAGACGGTTCGCGACGCCGCCGAGAAGGCGGGCCGCGACCCCATGTCGATCACGTTCTGCGTCGCTGCTCCCATGTACATCGGGGACGACTGGCAGCACATGCGCGACCAGTGTCGCTGGTTCGGCGGGATGGTGGGCAACCACGTCGCCGACATCGTCGCCAAGTACGGTTCAGATTCCGACGTGCCCAAAGAGCTGACGGATTACATCAAGGGCCGCGAGGGCTACGACTACAACGAGCACGGTCGCGCCGGCAACTCGCACGCCGAGTTCGTGCCGGACGAGATCGTGGACCGGTTCTGCCTGCTCGGCACGGCCGAGGACCACATCGAGAAGCTGAAGGCGCTGAAGGAGCTCGGCGTCGACCAGTTCGCCGGCTACCTGCAGCACGACAACAAGGAAGAGACGCTCCGCGTCTACGGCGAGACGGTCATGCCGGCCATCCGCGACCACATCACCGCTAAGCGTTGACAGACACAGAGTTAGAGGCACCATGAGCACCACCCCCGACCCCGCCGACGGCACGCTCGCGTACGACCTCGACCGGGCGCACGTCTTCCACTCCTGGTCCGCCCAGGCGGCACTGAAGCCGTTCGTCATCGCCGGTGCGCTCGGCACCGAGGTGTGGGACTACGACGACAAGCACTACCTTGACTTCTCCAGCCAGCTGGTGAACATGAACATCGGGCACCAGCATCCGAAGGTGATCGCGGCGATCAAGGCCCAGGCCGACCTGCTAACCATGGTCGCGCCGGCGCACGCCAACCTCACCCGCGGGCAGGCGGCGCAACGCATCCTCGACAAGGCCGGCCCCGCGTTCACGAAGGTGTTCTTCACCAACGGCGGCGCCGACGCGAACGAGAACGCGATGCGGATGGCACGGCTCGTCACCGGGCGCGACACCATTCTCAGCCAGTACCGCTCCTACCACGGCAACACCGGTGCGGCCGTCGTGGCGACCGGTGACTGGCGGCGCGTGCAGAACCAGTACTCGCGGGGGCACGCGCACTTCTTCGGGCCGTTCCTGTATCGCTCCGAGTTCTGGGCGACGACGCCGGAGGAGGAGGGCGCCCGCGCACTCCACCACCTGGAGCGCACCATCCAGGCCGAGGGCCAGAACTCGATCGCCGCGATCATCCTGGAGGGCGTTCCCGGCACCGCGGGCGTCCTGGTGCCGCCGCCCGGCTACCTCGCCGGCGTGCGCGCCCTGTGCGACAAGTACGGGATGCTGCTGATCATCGACGAGGTGATGTCCGGTTTCGGGCGTACCGGCGAGTGGTTCGCCTGGCAGGGTTTCTCGCGGGACGAGGGCGGCTGGCTGCCCGACCTGATCACCTTCGCCAAGGGTGTCAACTCCGGCTATGTGCCGGCCGGCGGCATGATCATGACCGCCTCGCTCGCGTCCGCGTTCGACGACGAGGTCTTCCCGGGCGGGCTCACCTACTCGGGCCACCCGCTCGCGATGTCCGCGATCGTCGCCGCGCTGGACGCGATGACCGAGGAGGGTGTCGTCGAGAACGCGACGACCATCGGCGAGACGGTGCTGCGCCCCGGCCTCGCGGAGCTCGCGGCGAAGCATCCGATGATCGGCGACGTGCGGGGACTCGGGGTGTTCTGGGCCCTCGACCTGGTCACCGACCGGGACACCCGCGAACCGGTGTCCGGCGCCGTCATCAACTCGCTGAAGAGCGAGATGATGCAGCGCGGGCTGCTGCCGTTCAGCGCCGACAACCGCATCCACGTCGTGCCGCCGTGCACGGTCAGCGCGGACGAGGTCGCGCGCGCCCTCGTCATCTACGACGAGGCGTTCACCGCCGTCGAGTAACCCGCGGGCCGCGTAATACGCGAGTACACTCTTCTGGTGCCTCACATGACCAAGACCCCGTACACCGTCGACGTGTACGACCTCATGCACCGCCCCGGCGAGATGCGGGAGAAGGATCTCGACATCGTCGTGCCCGAGGAGTTCGGCAACGCGGTCATCGGGGTGAAGGCCGGCAGCGCGCTCCGCGTCGACCTGCGTCTCGAGTCGCTGCACGACGGCATCCTGGTCTCCGCGGACGTCGACGGAACGGCCACGGGCGAGTGCGTGCGCTGCCTGATCGACATCGAGCAGCCGGTGCAGGTCGAATTCCAGGAGCTTTTCGCGTATTCTCATGACGAAGCTTTCGACTACGAGGTCCACGAGGACACGATTGACCTCGAACCCGTAATCAGGGATGCGGTGGTTCTGTCACTGCCATTCCAGCCGGTATGCCAGGAAGATTGCACCGGCCTGTGCCCGCAGTGTGGGGTGCGGCTCCTGGATGACCCGGGTCACGAGCATGAGGCTCCCATCGATCCTCGGTGGGCTGCGTTGGGCGATCTGACCGAAGGCCAGATCTTGCCCAAAAATGTAAACGTAGAAGAGGAAGATTAACAATGGCCGTTCCAAAGCGAAAGATGAGCCGAGCGAGCACCCGTGCCCGCCGCGCGCAGTGGAAGGCGACCCCGCCCACCCTGGTGAAGACCGTCGAGGGCGGCAAGACCGTCTACAGCCTCCCGCACCGCGCGAAGGTCGTCGAGGACTCGACCGGCACGCCCCTGTACCTGGAGTACAAGGGCCGCAAGGTCGCCGACGTTTAGTGCTGTCGAATGCGGGATGTTGCCCGTGAAGGCGATTTCCGCAGTGTTCGCAGCTCAGGGCGGCTAGCGTTACTGCATGCCGAACGAGACGCGGGACGAGCTCGTCGAGCTGCTTGCGGTCGACATCAGCCCTGAGCTCCTCGAGCTCGCACTGACCCACCGCTCTTTCGCGTACGAGAACGGCGGGCTGGCCCATAACGAGCGCCTGGAGTTCCTCGGCGACTCGATTCTCGGCCAGGCAGTCACCGTCAAGCTGTACACCGACAACCCCGACCTCGACGAGGGCGAGCTGGCCAAGCGTCGGGCGAGCCTGGTGTCGTCGGTCGCGCTCGCCGAGGTGGCGCGCGCCATCGGCCTCGGGAAGCACGTGCTCCTGGGCCGCGGCGAGGAACTGACCGGCGGCCGGGACAAGTCGTCGATCCTGGCCGACACGGTCGAGGCCGTGATCGGTGCGACCTACCTCTCTGCCGGACCGGATGCCGCCACCGGCCTGGTGCTGCGCCTGGTCGCGCCGCTGATGACCGACCCCGCCCGCTTCGGGGCCGCGATGGACCCGAAGACCAGCCTGCAGGAGCTGTCGGCTCGCCTCGGTCGTGGGCTCCCGCACTATGAGGTCACCGACAGCGGGCCGGACCACTCGAAGCGCTTCCACGCGACGGTGATGCTCGGCACCGAGGCGATCGCCGAGGGCGACGGCACGAGCAAGAAGCAGGCGGAGATGGCGGCCGCCCTCGACGCCTGGACCGCGCTGTCAGGTGCCTGAGCTCCCCGAAGTCGAGGTGGTGCGATCCGGCCTCGAACCCGTGGTCACCGGTGCTGTCGTGCGCGCCGTAGAGGTTCGCGAGAGTCGCTCGCTGCGCCGGCACGACGGGCCCAGCGAAGACTTCGCCGAACGGCTCACCGGGGCGACCATCGGTGGTGCGGTGCGCCGCGGGAAGTTCCTCTGGCTCCCGCTGGAGCGGGTCGAGCTCGTCGAGACCTCACCGACGAATTTCAGGGGTGGGGTCTCGACCCCCACCGGGCCGCCTGCCGATTCTGACGAATCGCCCGGACTGCGCGGCGTGGGCCCAAGCTCGACCCGCCCTTCCGCCCTGGTCATGCACCTGGGGATGAGCGGGCAGGTGCTGCTGCGGGACGAGGGCCAGCCGGACGATCCACTCCTGCGCATCCGTCTCAGCCTCGATACCGCGCACGACGGCAGGGTGCGGCTCGACTTCGTCGACCAGCGGATCTTCGGCTCCATGGCGATCGACGAGCTGGTGCCCACGCCGGACGGACGCGCGGCCGGGCTCGGCTCGAACGCCGCCCTCGTTCCGTCGCAGGTGGCGCACATCGCCCGCGACCCGCTGGACCCCGCCTTCGACGACCGGCGGTTCTTCGACGCCCTCGCGAACCGGAAGACCGGCATCAAGCGCGCCCTGCTCGACCAGGGCCTGGTGAGCGGGATCGGCAACATCTACGCGGACGAGGCCCTCTGGGCCGCGCGCGTGCACTACGACCAGCCGACGGCATCCCTCAGCCGGCCGCGCGCGAAGACGCTGCTCGCCGAGGTGCGGCTGGTGCTCGGCAAGGCGCTCGCCGAGGGTGGCACCAGTTTCGACGCGCAGTACGTGAATGTGAACGGCGCGTCCGGCTACTTCTCGCACTCGCTGAATGCCTACGGCCGGCAGGGTGACGCGTGCCCGCGCTGCGCCCGCCCGATCGTGCGCGACCGGTTCATGAACCGGGGGAGTCACTACTGCCCGTTCTGTCAAAGGATCCGCGTGTGAGGTCTCGACAAGCTCGACCCGCTCTACGAGAGCCGCCGAGGCGGCGCAACATCCGCGAGATCGAGACGCTGGAGGCGCTCGTCGCGCGCGAGCCCGACCTGCGCGACATCGCCGTGCACGACCTGGACCTGACCGGCTGGACGGTCGACTGGTCCGGCATCAAGGTAGACGGATCGATCTTCCTCGGCTGCATCCTGCCGCCGGGCGTGGCGGACGAGCTCGGCGCACGCGGCGCGCTGGTCTTCCCGCCGTTCTCGAAGCGGCCGTACGACCCGTACCGGCGCAGGCTGTACTCGGCCGAGGAGCTGGACGCCGAGGTCGAGTGGTTCGGCGCCCGGAAGAGTCTCGATGAGATGATCTTCGACTGGTACCGCGCCGGCGGCTCCTACCTGCCCGACATCGGCGAGGCTCTCGCCCAGCGCACCCACGACTTCTCGATCGACGAGGCCCTCGCCGACGTCATCGGCGACACCGTGCAGAAGCGGCACGACCGGAACATCGTCGGCGTCATGGGCGGGCACGACGTGAGCCGGGAGCACCCGTCGTACGAGCGCGCCGCCCGTGCCGCGCTCGACCTGGGGCGCGATCATCTCGTCGTCACCGGCGGCGGTCCGGGCATCATGGAGGCCGGCAACCTGGGCGCGTACCTCGCGCCGTTCGGCGAGGCAGCACTGGATGACGCGCTCGCGACGCTGCGACGGGCACCGGTGGTCGCGCATCCGGACTACCAGGCGCGGGCGCGCGAGGTGCTGGCGAAGTACCCGCACGGCACCTACACGCTGTCCATCCCGACCTGGTTCTACGGGTTCGAGAAGACCAGCCTGTTCGCGTCGGGCATCGCGAAGTATTTCGCGAACAGCATCCGCGAGGACGGCCTGCTCGCCATCTGCCTGGCCGGCATCGTCTTCGCCGACGGCTCAGCAGGTACCGTGCAGGAGCTGTTCCAGGATGCCGCGCAGAACTACTACACGACGTTCGAGTACCAGAGCCCGATGGTGTTCCTCGGCACGGAGCGCTGGGATGTGCTGGCGACCGCGCTGCGCACCGAGGCCGAACCCTACGAGGACCTGGTGTTCGTGACCGACGATCCGGCGGAGACCGCGTCGTTCATCAGGGAGCACCCGGCGCGGAGGGCAGGGTCACACTGAACCGGGCGCCGGCGTCCGGCGCGTTCGACGCCCGGATCGTGCCGCCGAGTCGCGACACCAGCCGTGAGGCGATCGACAGCCCCAGCCCGGTACCGACCGGCCTCTGGTCGCGGTAGCGGTCGCGCAGCACGCCGCGGTCGAAGGCCACGGAGAGATCGTCGTCGGCGAGGCCCGGACCGCCATCGGTCACCACGATGTTGACCGGGTCCGGGCCACTCGCTGAAATTGTCACCGTTGTACCGGCGGGCGAGACGCGCAGGGCGTTCTCCACCAGCCCATCGAGCACCTGGCGCAGGCGCCGTCCGTCCGTGCTGATCGACAGCGGCGCCGAGGTCACCTCCATGGCCACGCCGAGCGTCGCGCAGCGGCCCTGCCAGGCATCCTTCACCTGGCCGAGCAGGTCGCCGACGCCGACGGGCTGCGGATGGATGACGAAGTCGTCCGCCTCGAGCCGCGCCAGTTCGAGCAGGTCGGCCACGAACCGGTCGAGCCGCTCCGTCTCGGCGACGAGCGTCGCGCCGACCCCGGCGATGTCCGCCTCCTTCACCAGTCCGTCGGTCATGGCCTCGCCGTAACCGCGCACGGCGGTGAGCGGGGTGCGCAGTTCGTGCGAGATGGACAGCAGGAATTCGCGTTGCCGCCCCTCGCTCGTGGTGAGGGCCGTGTCGAGGGCGGCGAGGGCATCCGACACGTCCGCGATCTCGGCCGGCCTGTGCACGGGCGTGGGGAGCCCGCGTTCGCCGGCGGCCATCCGCCGGGCCGTGGCGGCCACCTTCACCAGTGGCCGCGCCAGCCAGCGGCCCAGCAGCACCCCGGCGAGGATCGCCACGGCGACACCGATCAGGAGCGCCCATCCGATCCGTTGCGCGGTGTCGCGAGTCGTCTGCTCGAGGCTGTCCTCGCTGCGCACCACGACGACCCCGGTTCCGGCGGCGGTGCGACGACCCTCCACCACGACCGTCGCTCCCCGTTTGCGCTCCACCAGGGAGACCGTCCCGCGGGCGAGCACACGCCGCGCCAGCGCGGGACCGACGTAGGGGGCGCCGTCGCCGGTGACACTGCCATCCGTGCCGATGTACGCGACCGTGCTGTCGGCGGGAGCTGCTTCGGACGGGGTCTTCGCGAGCACGTCGGCCTGCGCCGCCAGTTGCGCTTTCGCGTCGGCGAGCGTGGATGTGCGCACCAGCTGCAGCGAGATGAGCCCGGTCACCAGAACGGCGAGCACGGCAACGGCGACAGTGACCAGCGTGATCCTGCCGCCGAGCGAGCGCAGCCAGGTCATGCGCGAGCCACGCTGTAGCCGACGCCGCGCGAGGTGACGATGGGCGAGTCATCGCCCAGCTTCGAGCGCAGCTGGGCGATGTGCACGTCCACAGTTCGGCCCAGACCGTAGTCGGCCTGACCCCAAACCGACGAGAGCAGCTGCTCGCGGGTGAAGACCTGGCCGGGCGACGACATCAGTTTGGCGAGCAGGTCGAACTCGGTGCTGGTCAGGGCGACGACGCGACCGGATGCCTCCACCCGCCGCTGCGCCGCGTCGAGTGTGACCGTGCCGACCGCCAACGGGGCCGGGGACCCCGCGTGCTGCCGCCGGAGGATGGTCTTGATCCGCACGACCAGCTCACGTGGCGAGAACGGTTTCGTCAGGTAGTCGTCCGCCCCCAGCTCGAGGCCCAGGATGCGGTCGACCTCGTCGTCACGCGCGGTCACGAAGACGACGGGAGTCCAGTCGCCCGACTCGCGCAGGTGCCGGCAGATCTCGATGCCGTCCAGGGTCGGGAGGCCGACATCCAGCACCACCGCCACCGGCCGCAGGCGCCGGATCGCGGCCAGTCCCTCGGCGCCGTCGCTCTCCACGTGCACCCCGAAGCCGGCCTCGGTGAGGTAGAGGCGCTGCAGCTCGGCGATGGGTCGCTCGTCCTCGACGACCACCACCAGGCCCCGTGTCTCGCTCATGAGGCCATTCTTGCGGCTCCCGGGCCGACGGCCGGCGTTCTTACGTTCCCCGAACACAGGCCGAATGAACGGTTTACACCCGGTTGGGAGTGTGGGACCGGTCGCGACCGCGGCCGGATCCCAGGGAGTTGACATGAAATCCATCAGGAACATCTCGATCGCCACCGCCGCAGGAATCGCTCTCGTGGTGGGAGGCGGTGCGGTCGCCGCCACCGCGGCAACGCCGACGCCGGCCGCCGTCAGCACCGTGTGCTCGGTGGCGCAGCTGAAGGCCGAGTGGGCCGGGGCCCCTGCCGCCCTCAAGAGCGACCTCAAGGCCCTCAAGGCGATGCCCGCGGGCAAGGACCGGCGTGCGGATGCGGTGAAGATCCGTGCCAAGGCGCTCGACGGTGGGTACGGCAAGACCGTCGAGGCGAAAGCGAAGTGGCGCAAAGATCACAAAGGCGAGAAGCTGCGCCCGCTGCCGGCCAACCTCAAGGCCGACCTGAAGACGCTGCACTCCGACTCGAAGACCGACAAGCCGGCCGAGGCGAAGAAGATCGCGTCCAACGCCCTCGACGGCACTTACGGGACCACGATCGAGTCATTCGCGAAGGCCTGGCAGGCCGCCTGCAGCTAGCCTCGGCTCGAACTGCCCAAGATGGTTGGTTTTCCGGGACGGAAAACCAACCATCTTGGGCAGTTCGGCTTTAGAGAGTGAGTTTCCAGGCGCCCTCGTAGCCGATCGGCACGAAGCCGAGGCGCTCGTTGACGTCCAGCATGTGCCGGTTCTCCTCCGCGTTGAAGGTGATCACCGAGGGATGCCCGGGACTCGCCTCCTGCACGAGCCGCAGGTTGGCGGCCTTCATCAGCATCCCGAGGCCGTGGCCGCGATGCCCGGCCAGCACGATGGTCTCCCACTGCACCGCGGGTCGACCGGTTTCGCGCGGTGTCGCCAGCTGGGTCATGCCCACCAGGTGTCCGTCCCGCTCCACCGCGCTGAGCTGCAGCACGCGCCCGTCGCCCGCGACCCGGTCCTCGAGGGCGATGACCCGCTGGGCGTCCCACGGGTCCTCCGGCTCCTCGAGGCCGGCGGTGGGGGCATCCGTCGTCATGCGGGTGTACAGCGTCGCCATGTCGTCGAGCCACTCGGAGGGGGTGGTACCGGTCCACTGTAGCAGGCGGTAGCCGGGCGGTGTGGGCGGAACGTCCACGACGGCGGGCAGCGCCAGCCGGCTCCCGCGCTCCACCTGTTCCAGCCGGTAGCCGCGAGCTCGCAGGAAGCGAACCTCCGCATTGCCCGCCGGCACCGAGCCGTAGCCGGTCGGTGACTCCAGTCGCCCGCCCTCGCCGGGAGCCGACACGGTGTACGTGATCACGGCCGACCGTCCCTCGGCCCGCGCGATGGCCTCCAGCCACGCGGCGATCGCGGTCCCCACCCCGCGGCCTCGGGCTGCGGGGTGCACGCCGGCGGCCAGCCAGGCGAGCGTCGTGTCGCTGGTGCGCGTCTCGTACCTGCCGTAGCCGACGAGCTCGTCGTCCACCTGCGCAACGAACAGCCGCTTCGGCTCGTATTCGTCGTCGGCCCACTCGGCGATCGATTCCGCGTGGCTCTCGTCGAGTTCGTGGCTGCCGTAGCCCTCCGCCTCGATCGCATTCCTGAGGTCGACGACGGCGAAGAACCCGGCCGCCCCGGGGTCGTCTGCGCGCAGCGGGATGTCCAGCTCGCGAATCTCGATACCGGTCATCGCATCCTCCAGCCAGGTATGGGCAGCCCGCCAGACTACAACGGCGCGGTCGGGTACCGTAGACCAATGTCAGCGAGCCGGGAAGGGGAACGGTGTATCTCAAGAGCCTGACCCTCAAGGGCTTCAAGTCCTTCGCCAACTCCACCACCTTCGCCTTCGAGCAGGGGGTGACCTGTGTCGTCGGCCCGAACGGGTCGGGCAAGTCGAACGTCGTGGATGCGCTCGCGTGGGTGATGGGCGAGCAGGGGGCGAAGACGCTCCGCGGCGGCAAGATGGAGGACGTCATCTTCGCCGGCACGGCGACCAAGGGTCCGCTGGGTCGCGCCGAGGTCATCCTCACCATCGACAACGCGGATGGCGCCCTCCCGATCGAGTACGCGGAGGTCACGATCTCCCGCACTCTGTTCCGCAACGGCGGCAGCGAATACGCGATCAACGGCGAGACGTGCCGGCTGCTCGACGTGCAGGAGCTGCTGAGCGACTCCGGCCTCGGGCGCGAGATGCACGTGATCGTCGGGCAGGGGCAGCTCGACGCCGTGCTGCACGCCAGCCCCGAGGAGCGGCGCGGGTTCATCGAGGAGGCCGCGGGCATCCTGAAGCATCGCCGCCGCAAGGAGAAGACGCTCCGAAAGCTGGAGGCGATGCAGGCGAACCTGACCCGCCTCAGCGACCTGGCGGGGGAGATCCGGCGCCAGCTCAAACCCCTGGGCGCGCAGGCGGAGATCGCGAAGGAGGCGCAGTCGATCGCCTCGATCGTGCGGGATGCCCGTGCCCGGCTGCTCGCGGACGAGGTCGTCGAGCTGCGCACCGCCATCACCGCGTCGAGCCGCAGCGAGTCGGAGCGCAAGACGGAGCGCATCGTGCTGCAGGAGCAGCTCGACCAGAACAAGCTGCGTGAGCAGCGCATCGAGCAGGCCCAGGTCGGCGACGCCGTCGACCTCGCCCGGCGCACCGCCTTCGGCCTCGAGTCTGTGCAGGAGCGTCTGCGCGGGCTGTACACGCTCGCCAACCAGCGGCTGGCTCTGCTGGGCCAGCAGCCGGACGCGCAGACCTCGGGCCAGGCCGTCACGCGCCAGATGGTGGACGACGCCCGCGAGGAGGTCGTGCGTCTCGGCGAACTCGTCAGCGAGACCGAGTCCGCCTGGCAGGAGTCGCAGGCCGCCACCTCGGTCGCCCGTGCCAACCTTGATGCGCTCGACGAACAGATCTCGTTCCAGTCATCGCTGGTGTCCCGGCACGATCTCGAGATTTCCAAGCTCACCGGCCACGCCGAGACGGCCGCCTCCCGCCTCGCGGCGGTGCGCGGCGAGGTGCTGCGCCAGCAGAACGCGATCGACGCCGCCCGCGACCGCCGGTCCGCGGTGCAGGCCGAGTTCAGCTCGCTCGAAGCCGAGGCCGCGCTCAGCGACTCCGGCGACACGGACCTCGACGCCGCCTACGAGTCCGCGCAGGCGGAGGTGACCGCGGCGGAGGCGGAGATCGAGCGCCTGCGCGAAGAACTCCACGGTCACGAACGCGAACGCGACGCCCTGGCGGCGCGAACGGGTGCGCTCTCCCTCGCGCTCGACCAGAGGGACGGCTCGAGCGCACTGGTCTCGGCGCGGCTGGCGGGCATCCGTGGCCATGTCGCCGAGCACGTACAGGTGCAGCCGGGTTTCGAGGCGGCGATCGCCGCCGCGCTCGGCTCGCTCGCCGACGCGGTGCTGGCGGATGACCTCAACGCGGCCTTCGACGCCATCGAGCGCTCCGGCGCGAGCGACTTCGGGCGCGTGGAGATCGTCATCGCCGACGGCCGTCGCAGTGCTTCGACGGTCAGTGCGAAGGGCGTGGTCGCTGCGTCCAGCGTGGTCACGGCGCCGGATGGCGTGCTCTCACTGCTCGACGCGGTGTTCATCGCCGACGACCTGGCCGCCGCGAGGGCCGCCTGGAAGGACCTGGACGGCACTGACTCCACCGTCATCACCAAGTCGGGCGACGTGCTCTCCCGCTGGGTGCTGCGCGGCGGGTCGGGCGCCAAGCGCTCGCGCCTCGAGCTCGTCGCCGACCGGGACGCCGCGGACGAGCGCCACCGCGGGGTCACCGCCCTCCTCGACACGGCCCGTTTCGCCCTGGCCGAGCAGCGCGGCCGCCTCGAGGTCGCCAAGGAGCGGTCGACTGCCGCGCTGGCCGCGCTCCGCGAATTCGATTCCCGGCTTGCCGCGCAGACCGAGAAGCTCAACCGCGTGCGCGTGCAGGTGGAGGCCGCACAAGCGGAGGCCGAACGGCTCGAGCGCGGGCTCGCGCTCGCCGAGGAGGCGGTGACGGATGCCGCCGCGGCGCACGAGACCGCCCGTCGCGAACTCGACGAGGCCGCATCCCGTCCCCGTCCGATCCTGGATGTCGCCGCCCGCGACGGCGTGCTCGCCGACCTGGAGCGTGCCCGCGAGACCGAGGTCGAGGCACGGCTGCAGGTGGAGACCGCCCGTGAGCGGGTGCGCGCCGAGCAGCTGCGCGCCGAGCAGCTGGGGCGCCAGCTGCAGGCGGACCGCGCCGCTGCCGAGGAGGCGGCCCGCCGTGCCGTCATCCGCCGCCGCCAGGTCGCCTCCGCCGAGTCGGTGATCGCCGCCCTGCCGGCCGTGCTCGACGCCGTCGACCGGTCAGTGTCGGAGGCGCGCGTTGCGCTGGTCGCCCGCGAGGCCGAGCGGTCGAGCCAGAACGAGGAGCTCGCCGAACTGCGCCGCGGGGAGAACAGCCTGCGCGAGCGGCTCGCCGCCGTCAGCGAGAGTGTGCACGGCCTGGAGATGCAGGTCTACGAGAAGAAGCTGCACCTGTCGACCCTGCTCGAGCGGGCCGGCGAGGAGCTGGGCCTGGTCGAGGATGTGCTGGTCGCCGAGTACGGGCCGGAGCAGCCGGTGCCTTCTGACGACCCGGTCGAGCGGGTCGAGCTCGTCGAGACCTCACCGAGTGATGACGTTGGTGAGATCTCGATCCCTGCTGAGCCGCCTGCCGATTCTGGCGAATCGTCCGGACTGCTCGGCGGGGGCCCAGGCTCGATCCCCTTTAACCGCGAAGAGCAGCAGGCGCGCCTGGCGAAGGCCGAGCGCAAGCTGGCGCAGCTCGGCCGGGTGAACCCGCTCGCGCTCGAGGAGTTCGCGGCGCTCGAGCAGCGGCACAAGTTCCTCACCGAGCAGCTCACCGACCTCACCGACACCCGGCGCGACCTGCTGACGATCATCGAGGAGATCGACGAGAAGATGCAGGACATCTTCACGAGCGCCTTCGAGGACACCCGTGCGGCCTTCAACCTGGTGTTCCCGGTGCTGTTCCCCGGCGGCACCGGCAGCATCCACCTCACCGATCCGGAGAACATGCTCAGCACCGGCATCGAGGTGAGCGTGAAGCCGGCCGGCAAGAAGATCGAGCGGCTGTCGCTGCTCTCCGGCGGCGAGCGGTCGCTGGCCGCGGTGGCGCTGCTGATCGCCATCTTCAAGGCGCGCCCCAGCCCGTTCTACATCATGGACGAGGTGGAGGCGGCGCTCGACGACGCGAACCTCGGCCGCCTGCTCACCATCTTCGAGGACCTGCGGCAGTCGTCGCAGCTCATCGTGATCACCCACCAGAAGCGCACGATGGAGATCGCGGACGCCCTCTACGGCGTCTCGATGCGGGCCGACGGCATCAGCGCGGTGGTGGGCCAGCGCGTCGGCACCCCGGCGTAGGCGGGTCGAGCTTGTCGAGACCTCACCCACGGGTTACTCGCCGGTGATGTCTCGACAAGCTCGACCCGCTCAGACGCCCGACCGGGTTGTTAGAACAGCCGCTTCTCGCCCGGGCTGACCTGCCGCAGCCAGCGGTAGCCGTACGCGTCGAGGGAGAGTTCGACCCGGCCGTGGTCATCCGTCGTCGCGTGCCCGTCCTGCAGCAGGTCGATGAGTTTCGTCGGCTCGTCGATGCCATCGAGGGTGAGCGAGACCAGCGCGGGTTCCGCCGAGAAGTTGTGCACCGCGAGCATCCGCCCCTCGTCGCCCGACATGCTGTGCGCGAGAATGGCGTGGTCCGGCTGGTCGAGCAGGGTGAAGTCGCCCCAGCCGATCTCGGCCGACGCCCGGTAGCGCTCGATGAGCCTGCGGATGAGGTGCAGCAGCGAGTCCCGGTCGTGCCGCTGCCGCGCCACGTTCACGTGTTCGGGAGAGTACCCGCCGCTGACCACGGGCGCCGCCAGCTTCGGCGCCGGCGCGCTGGAAAAGCCGCCGTTCGCGTCGTGGGTCCACTGCATGGGCGTGCGCACGGCCTCCCGGTCGCCGCGCGACAGGTCTTCGCCCATGCCGATCTCCTGCCCGTAGAACAGCACCGGCGTGCCCGGCATCGAGAACAGCAGGCTGTAGACCATGCGGATTCGCCTCGGGTCACCCTCGAGCATCGGTGCCAGGCGCCGGATGATGCCTCGCCCATACATCTGCATCTCCGGTTCGGGCCCGAAGGCCGCGAACACCTCATCGCGCTGCGCCGTGGTGAGCTTGTCGAGGGTGAGCTCGTCGTGGTTGCGCACGAAGTTCGCCCACTGCGCGGCCGGGGGCAGCACGGGACGCTTCGCCAGGGCGGATGCCAGCGGCCGCGCGTCCTGCCGGGCCAGCGAGAGGTACAGGTTCTCCATCCCGATGAAGTCGAACTGCATGGTGAGACCGTCTGCGTCGTCCCCACCGAAATAGGTGAGCTGCTTCGGCCGGGACAGGTTCACCTCGCCGAGCAGGATCGCCTCGCCGGACCGTCGTTCGAGAAACGCGCGCAGCGACTTGAGAAACGCGAGCGGGTTCTTCAGCTGCCCGTGCCCCGGCTCGACGCCCTCCGTGTCGAGGAAGAATGGCACCGCGTCCACCCGGAAGCCGGTGACACCGAGCTGCAGCCAGAACCCCATCACCTTCGCGACCTCGTCACGCACCAGCGGATTGGTCACGTTGAGGTCGGGCTGGAAATGGTAGAAGTTGTGCAGGTAGTACTGGCGGGTCTTGGCGTCGTACTGCCAGGTGCCGGTCTCCTCACCCGGGAAGGCCGTGGCCTCCGGATGCTCGGGCGGCTCGTCGCGCCAGACGTACCAGTCGCGGTAGGGCGAGTCGATGCTCGAGCGCGATGCCCGGAACCACGGGTGCTGGTCGGAGGTGTGGTTGACGACCAGGTCGACGATGACCCGGATGCCGCGGTCGCGCGCCGTGCGCACCACCTCGACGAAGTCGCCCAGGTGGCCGAGTCGCGGGTCCACGCCGTAGTAGTCGCTGATGTCGTACCCGTCGTCGCGATTGGGTGTCGGGTAGAACGGCATCAGCCAGAGGCAGGTGACACCGAGCTCGGCGAGGTAGTCGATGCGATGCGAGAGTCCCTCGAAGTCGCCGGTGCCGTCACCGTTCCAGTCGAGGTAGGTCTCGACGTCGAGGCAGTAGATGACCGCCGTCTTCCACCACAGGTCGCTCGTGTCGGTGATCCGCATGCTGCGGACAGTACTCGCGCGACGAAGCTGTGCTTCGTCGGTACCATTGCCAATATGGCATCCCCGTGGTCACTCTCCGGCGCGCTGAGGGGCATGTTCTCACGCCGGACGATCGACGATGAGACCTGGGACGACCTGGAGGACGCCCTCATCTCCGCCGATTTCGGCCCCGACGTCACCGAGTCGGTGATCGCCGAACTCCGCGCCGCGGTAAAGCGCTACAGCACCACCGATCCGGCGGACCTGAAGCGGATGCTGCGCGAAATCCTCGAGGAGCGCCTGGCCCGCCTCGACCCCACCCTGCACCTCAGCGCCCGCCCCGCGGTCGTGCTGGTGGTCGGGGTGAACGGGGTAGGCAAGACGACGACGATCGGAAAGTTCGCCAAGTTCTTGAAGGGCTATGGCCGCAGCGTCATCGTCGGCGCGGCCGACACCTTCCGGGCGGCGGCGGTCGAGCAGCTGGCGACCTGGGCGGAACGGGGCGGCGCGGAGATCCAGCTGCCGCAGCAGCCGGGGCAGGACCCGGCATCCGTCGCCTTCCAGACCGTGGAACGCGCCCAGCGCGAGGGTATCGAGATCGTGCTGGTCGACACCGCCGGCCGCCTGCAGACCAAGAGCGGGCTCATGGACGAGCTGGGCAAGATCAAGCGCGTCCTGGAGAAGCAGGTGGAGATCGCCGAGGTTCTTCTCGTGCTGGACGCGACGACCGGCCAGAATGGTCTCGCGCAGGCGGAGGCTTTCATCGAGCACGCCGGCGTGACCGGCCTGGTGCTCACGAAGCTCGACGGTTCGGCCAAGGGGGGCTTCGTGCTCTCCGTGCAGGAGAAGACGGGGATCCCGATCAAGCTCATCGGCCAGGGCGAGGGGATCAACGACCTCACCGGCTTCACCCCGCACGTCTTCGTGCAGAATCTCGTCGGCTAGGAGGACCATGACCGCCCCCCAGGTACCCGCATACTACCCAGGCCGCACCGCGCTGGTCGCCCTGGTGCTCGCCATCGTCGGCGCCGGCCTCGGCTTCGGCGGTTTCGTCACCGGCGTGGACGCGGCTCTCGCCGGTCGCGAGCCGGGCGCGAGCATCATCATCTTCTACGTCGGCGCCGGACTACTCCTCGTGGCCGTCGTGCTCGCCATCCTCGGCCTGCTGCGCACCAGCGCGAAGGTGCTGTCGACGATCGCGCTCGCGGTCGGCATCCTGCCGATCACCGGCCTGATCGTGGCGGCGCTGGGAGCGCGGCACTAGAAGTCCTTGTGCCCCGCGGTGATCTCGAGGTAGTTCAGCGCGTTCTGCCGCACCCGGGCGACCTCTTCGTCGCTGAGCTCCCGACGCACTTTGGCGGGAACGCCCGCGACGAGTGATCGCGGGGGGATCACGGTGTCTTCGAGGATGACCGCCCCGGCCGCGACCAGCGAGCCGGTGCCGATCACGGCACGGTTCAGCACCGTCGCGCCCATGCCGATGAGCACCTCGTCCTCGATGATGCAGCCGTGCAGCACCGCACCGTGCCCGACGCTCACCCCGGCGCCGATGATGGCCGGGGTGCCGGGATCGCAGTGCACGGTCACGTTGTCCTGAAGATTCGAACCGGCGCCGAGCACGATCTCGGCCCGATCGCCGCGCAGCACGGTGCCGTAGTAGACACTGGAATTCTCGCGCAGGGTGACCCGCCCGATCAGGGTGGCGTTCGGCGCGATCCACGCGCTCTCGTCGATAACCGGTTCGTAGTCTTCGAAGGGGAGGATCAGCGTCATGGCCCCAACCTTACTCAGGCGAACAGGGTGCCGACCTGCTCGAACAGGGCGTCATCGGGCTCCAGCGCGAGCGCCTCGGTGACGGCGTCCCACTGCGATCCGCGGCGGGGCGACACGATGGGCGCGGTGACCGACGGATGCCGCAGCAGCCACCACAGCGCGAGTGCGGCGGTGCCCACCCCACGCTCACGGGCGATCGCATTGAGCCGCGTCACAGCGGACAGGGTGCTCTCGGTGAACGCGTCCGCGTACATGCGGGGTGCGATCGCGAGCCGTGATCCCGCCGCCGGCTCCTCGTCGATGCTGTAGCGTCCCGCCAGCACACCGCCGGCCAGCGGCGAGTATGCCGTGTAGCCGAGGCCTTCGCCGGCCGCGAGCGGCAGCAGGTCGCGCTCGTCGGTGCGGCTGGCGAGGCTGAACTGGTTCTGGATCCAGCCCGGGCGGGGGAGCGCGGCACGGTCGGCGGCCACCAGTACCGCCTCGAGGTCGCGCACGGCCAGGTTGCTGCATCCGTACGCCCGGATCTGCCCGGCGTCGATGGCGGCGGCGAAGGCGGTGATCGTCTCCTCGAGCGGCGTCGACGGGTCGGGAGCGTGGCTGAGGTACAGGTCGACGGTGCCGAGGCGGGAGCGGGAGAGGGCGAGCTGGCGGGCGATGTGCTCCGCCGACAGGTCGATGCCGGCCTGGCCCTTCTCCACCACGTTGCCGACCTTCGTCTCGACGATGACGTCGGGATGCTCGCGCTCTTCGCGCCACCGCCCGATGACGCGCTCGCTCTCGCCGCCGGCATAGCTATTGGCGGTATCGATCACGCGGATGCCGAGCTCGTACGCCTCGTCTAGCCGCTCCAGCGCCTCGTCGGTGGCCATCCCGCTGCCCAGAGTCGCCGCCGACGAGCCGATGCCGCCGATCGAGCCGGCCCCGAAGAAGATCTCGCCGACCTGGATGCCCGTCGTGCCGAGCGTGACCTGTCTCATGCCCTCACCCTAGGCGGCCGGGTAAACTGGGTTCACCATGGCAACCTTTGGAAATCTCACCGACCGGCTCGCGGAGACCTTCAAGAATCTCCGCGGCAAGGGCAAGCTGAGTGCTGCGGATGTCGACGGCACCGTCCGCGAGATCCGTCGCGCGCTGCTCGACGCCGACGTGTCGCTCGACGTGGTCAAGGACTTCACCGCGAGGGTGCGGGAGCGCGCCCTCGGCGACGAGGTGTCGAAGGCGCTGAACCCCGCGCAGCAGGTGGTGCAGATCGTCAACGACGAGCTCGTCACCATCCTCGGTGGCGAGGCACGCCGCATCGAGTTCGCGAAGAAGCCGCCGACCGTCATCATGCTCGCCGGCCTCCAGGGAGCCGGCAAGACGACCCTCGCCGGCAAGCTCGCGAAGTGGCTGAAGAGCGAGAATCACACCCCGCTGCTCGTCGCGGCCGACCTGCAGCGCCCCAACGCGGTCACCCAGCTGCAGGTCGTCGGCGAGCAGGCCGGCGTGCCGGTCTTTGCGCCCGAGCCGGGCAACGTCGGCGACGGCTCAGAGGCGGGGCCGTCCAAAAGAGCACAGGGCAACCCGGTCAAGGTCGCGCGCGACGGCGTGAAGGAGGCCGAGCGCAAGCTGTACGACGTGGTCATCGTCGACACGGCAGGCCGTCTCGGCGTCGACGCCGAGCTGATGAAGCAGGCCGGCGACATCCGCAAGGCGATCGACCCTGACGAGGTGTTCTTCGTCATCGACGCGATGATCGGCCAGGACGCGGTCGCCACCGCGAAAGCCTTCCAGGCCGGAGTCGACTTCACCGGCGTGGTGCTCACCAAGCTCGACGGCGACGCCCGCGGCGGTGCCGCGCTCAGCGTGGCCTCCGTCACCGGCCGCCCGATCATGTTCGCGTCGACGGGCGAGAACCTGGACGACTTCGAACCCTTCCACCCGGACCGCATGGCGAGCCGCATTCTCGACCTGGGCGACATCCTCACCCTCATCGAGCAGGCGCAGAAGACCTTCGACGAGGATGAGGCCCGCAAGACCGCGGAGAAGTTCGCGACCGACAGCTTCACCCTCGAAGACTTCCTCGGCCAGATGCAGCAGCTGAAGAACATGGGCTCCATCAAGGGGATGCTGGGCCTCCTCCCGGGGGCGAAGGGCATGCGCCAGCAGCTCGACAACTTCGACGAGCGCGAGATCACGCGCACCGAGGCGATCATCCAGTCGATGACGCTGCAGGAGCGGAGGCAGCCGAAGGTGCTGAACGGGTCGCGCCGGGTGCGTATCGCGCGCGGTTCCGGCACGACGGTCACCGAGGTGAACGGGCTGGTGAACCGCTTCGAGCAGGCCGCGAAGATGATGAAGACCGTCGCCAAGGGTGGCGTGCCCCAGGTGCCCGGCATGGGCCCGATTCCGGGGGCGTCCTATGCGGGTGCGCGCAGGCAGCAGCCCAAGAAAAAGGGATCGAAGTCAGGAAACCCGGCGAAGCGGGCCGCCGAGAACGCGGCCCTGGCCTCCGGCGCCAAGCCGGCGGCATCGGCCGGCGGTTCGGGCTTCGGCCTGGGGAAGAACGGCACGGCGGCGCCGAGCGAAGAGGAGTTGGCCAGCCTGCAGAAATTTCTCGGCCGTGGCTAGCGCTTAGGCTGGTTTCATGACCAGTCGCCCCATTCGAATCGGCGTGCAGGTCGCGCCACAGCACGCGATGTACGAGAAGATCCGCGACACCGCGGGTGAACTCGAGGAGCTCGGCGTCGACATCATCTTCAACTGGGACCACTTCTACCCGCTCTCCGGACCGCGCGACGGCGAGCACTACGAGTCCTGGACCATGCTGGCCGCCCTCGCCGAGCAGACCACCCGCGTGCAGCTCGGAGCGCTGGTCAACTGCAACAGCTACCGCAACGCCAACCTGCAGGCCGACATGGCCCGCACCATCGACAACATCAGCGCGAAGGGCACCGGCGTCGGCCGGTTCATCTTCGGCACCGGCTCGGGCTGGTTCGAGCGCGACTACGACGAGTACGGCTACGAGTTCGGCACCGCCGGCCAGCGGCTCGACGCGCTCGCCGCGAACCTGCCGGTGATCGAGGCGCGCTGGGCCGTCCTGAATCCGCCGCCGACGCGCGACATCCCGATCCTCATCGGCGGTGGCGGCGAGAAGAAGACCCTTCGCATCGTGGCGGAACACGCGAACATCTGGCACAGCTTCAGCGACGCGGCCACCCTCGAACGCAAGCTCGGCATCCTCGGTGAACACTGCGCCGTCGTGGGGCGCGACATCGGCGAGATCGAGATCTCCACCGAACTGCGTAACCGCACGGTCGCGGACGCCGAGGAGGTGCTCGCGCTGGGAACGACGATGTTCACCATCGGCATCACCGGGCCCGACTACGACCTCGAGCCGGTGAAGCGCTGGCTGGCCTGGCGTGACGAGAAGAACGCGGGCTTAGGCGAAGCGCCTGCGGGTTGAGTAGCGCGCCGAAGGCACGCGCATCGAAACCTTCTGACCGCTAGGCTTCGGGCATGACCCGGACCCCCGTACTCCGGCGATGGTGCGTTGCTCTGGTCGCCGTCGCGCTCGCCTTCGCAAGCGCGATCGCTGTTCCTGTGACCGCCCAGGCGATTCCCGTGGCGAGCACGATCATCGGTTCTGTCGCCGATCCAGCGTCCGTCAACACCGGCGACACGGTAAAGCTGTGGGAGTTCCCGGCCGGGGGCTCCAGCTTCGGCTTCCTTACCACCACCAGCATCGACAGCACCGGCGCGTTCTCGTTCGCCACCACGGTTGATACCAACGCCAGCTACGCCGTCGTTGTCGACACGACGGCCCCCGGTTACGAGCCGACGTGGTCGGACAACACAGTTTTCGGGCCCGACCTCGCGACGGATCCCGGAGCTCTGCCTGGCGGCCCATCGCTCGACTTCGGTGTCATCACAATGGCCGCCGACATTACGGTGTCCGGCACGATCACAGACGCGAACGGGCCCGTCGACAACGTTGTCGTCCTGCTGCTTCGCGTTGGTGACTCGAGTCCGGTTTCGGGAGCTGTCACTGACGTGAACGGCGACTATCACATCCCATTCGTGACCAATACGAGGGTGTTGATCGGCGCGGAGGTACCGTTGGGCGCTCCGACCGGCTATGCCATGCAGTTCTGGTCTGGCGAGCCGAGCCCGGGCACCGGGCAGTCGATTGTCACCGCCGGAGCGCCAGGCAGCGACATGCCCGGACACGACTTCACGCTCCTGCCCACTACCGACACGATCAACATCCTGAGCACCTACCTCCTTTCGGGCGTCGGCTGCGGGTGCGGTGGATTCCCGCAAACGACGGTCCATCTGTACCTGAAGTCGGGCGACTATTGGACGCCGATCGCCACCGACAGCGACCTCGGAAGCCTGTTGTCAGGGTTCGTCGAGTTCACCCCGGGCGACTACCGCCTCCGGTTCACCGATCCGTCCGGTGGCTGGCTGCCGATCAACACGGTCTCGGATACCAATCCCGGCACCTATGTCACTGCGCCGACGCCTGACGGCTGCGCGGTAGAGCTGGACGGTCTGGCATTGGGTGATCAGCCGACTCTCGACATCGATCTGGATGTCGCGTCGGCCTCCTGCGGCGACGAGCCCGCTCCGCCGCCGCCATCGGTTCCCCCCGTGATCCATCGGAGCGGTTCGATCCACTCGACCACATCAGCGCCTGAGGTGACGGATACCCCGACGCCGACTCCGACCCCCACACCGACCGTGAGCAGGTCGCCGACGCCGGCACCGACGGTCACCACCCAGGCCCCGCCGCATCCGAAGCCCACTGCCGTCGTGGATCTCGCCTGGGTCTGGTGGCTCGTCGGCATTGTGGTGGTCGTGCTGGTTCTGGCTGCTGTGTTCCTGATCCTGTTCCGACGACGTCCCTGACGGCTTACTGCCACGGAGGCAGCGGTTTACGGACATCGTGTGCTTCCGGCACGTCAGCCGTCGTCGGTGATCACTAGCCTCGAACCGTGACCACCACCACCGAGAAGCCCGCCACCGCCCGCCTGCACCCCACCGTGTTCGTGGCGATCGCGGTGACGGTGCTGGCCTGGGCGAGCGCCTTCGTCGTCATCCGCGGCGTCGCGCCGCACTTCGACGGGGGAGCCCTCGCACTCGCTCGGCTGACCGTCGGGTCCGTGCTGCTCGGCCTGCTCGTGGTGGGGCGCAGATGGGTGCGGATGACCGGCCGGGAGTGGCTGCTCGTCATCGTCTTCGGGGTGGCCTGGTTCGCTGCGTACAACGTCGCGCTGAACATCGCCGAGCACAGCCTCGACGCCGGCACGACGGCCATGATCGTGAACATCGGACCGATCCTCATCGCCCTCGGGGCGGGTATCTTCCTCGGCGAGGGCGTGCCACGGTGGCTCATCATCGGGGCCGGGGTCGCCTTCGTCGGCGTCGTTCTGATCGGCATCGCCACGGGCATTTCCGGGGCCCTCGACCCGATCGGGCTGCTCTGGGCGCTCCTCGCTGCCGTCACCTACACGGTCGGGGTGCTGTGCCAGAAGCCGGCGCTGAAACGGCTGCCCGCCCGCCAGGTGACCTTCCTCGGCTGCGTGATCGGCGCGGTCGCGTGCCTGCCGTTCATCGGCCAGCTCATCGGCAACCTCCACACCGCGCCCCTCCCCAGCATTCTCGGCGCCGTGTACCTCGGCGCGGTGCCGACCGCGCTCGCCTTCAGCACCTGGGCGTACGCCCTCTCGACGATGCCGGCAGGCCAGCTCGGCGTCACGACCTACGTCGTGCCGGCGCTGGTCGTGCTGTTCGGCTTGATCTTCTTCCACGAGGTTCCGCCGGTGCTCGCCATCGTCGGCGGGGTGGTCTGCCTGGTCGGCGTGGCCCTCTCGCGCAGGCGTGTACGCAGCAAGCCCTGATATCTGCAAGAATGGTCAGTCGAGTCTGTGCGCGCCCGACCCTCTAATCAGGCGCCGTCGACTCCCATCAGAGCTTTCATGCCGAGTGTGCACCCCACGCTCACGGCAAGCAGTTCGCCCCAAAAAAATCTACGGAGAATTGTGGCTGTAAAAATTCGTTTGAAGCGCATGGGCAAGATTCGCGCTCCTTACTACCGGATCGTCGTCGTCGACGGGCGCACCAAGCGCGATGGTCGCTCGATCGAGGAGATCGGAAAGTACCACCCCACCGAGGAGCCCTCGTTCATCGAGGTCGACTCCGAGCGCGCGCAGTACTGGCTGGGCGTCGGCGCGCAGCCGACCGAGCAGGTCACCGCACTGCTGAAGCTCACCGGCGACTGGGGCATCTTCAAGGGCGACAAGGCCACGAGCGTGAGCACCGTGAAGACCAAGGTTGCCAAGGAAGAGTTCACGGCCGACGAGAAGAAGAAGCCTGTCCTGAAGCCCAAGGCCGCGGCTCCCGCCGTGTCTAAGGTCGTCGAATCAGCCACCGCTGCGCCGGCGGCTGACGGCGATGCGGCCGCCGCGACCGGTGATGATGTCGCTGCAGAGGCTGCGGTCGAGGCACCCACCGAGGAGGCTGCATCCGCAGCCGCCGAGGAGGCCGTCATCGAGGAGGCCGAGGCTGCTGCCGACGCCGACGCGACGGAAGAGATCGCGGCATCCGAGGCAGCAGAAGGCGACAAGGCCTAGCCTGTGCTCTCCGCAGCGCTCGAGCACCTCGTGAAGGGCATCGTCGACAACCCCGACGAGGTGCAGGTGGTCTCGAAGACGTCCCCGCGTGGCGACGTGCTCGAGGTGCGCGTGCACCCTGACGACCTCGGTCGCGTGATCGGCCGCGCCGGTCGCACCGCCAAGGCGCTCCGCACCCTGGTGTCCGCGCTCGCCGATGGCAAGCGCGTGCGAGTCGACGTGGTGGACACCGATTTCTGAAACAGCACAGCCTGATTCCCCCATACCGGACGGGCTGCGCGTCGCGCGCCTGACCAAACCGCACGGCCTCAAGGGTGCGATCAAGATCGAGCTGTACACGGATGCCCCGGAACGTCGTTTCGTTCCGGGCGCCGTGTTCGCTCTCCAGGTCCCGGCCGAGTCGCCGTGGCACGGCAAGACGCTCGAGCTCGCCGAACTGAAGTGGTACAACTCGCACCCGGTCGCGTTCTTCAAGAACATCGGCGACCGCACGGTGGCCGAGTCCCTGATCAAGGCGATCCTCTGGATCGACGAGGATACGAGCGCGCCCTCCGACGAGGAGGACGCCTGGTACGACAACCAGCTGGTCGGACTCCGCGTGCTCCGCGATGGCGTCGAGGTCGGAATGGTGACGCTCGTCGACCACCTGCCCGCCCAGGACCTGCTGCACGTGCAGACGGCGATCGGCGAGGTGCTGGTCCCGTTCGTGAAGGCGATCGTGCCGACCGTCGACCTGGCGGCCGGCAGCATCACCGTCACCCCGCCCGCCGGCCTCTTCGAGGAGCTGCCCGACGACTACCTGCCGGACGACAAGTCGGCCGCCCCGCCGACCTCCGACTGAAATTCCGGTGCAGGCATCATCTCGTTCGGCATAGCCGGATGGGTCGAAGCCAGCGCCGGAGTTTTTACGCCAGTCGCATCCGACGGTGAACGGCGCGCAGTCGATGCTCGCCGCGCCGCACAGCCTCGAGGATGGCCGATTCGACGGAAATCCAGTCGTACATCACACGTCGATAGCTGATGCGGATGACCGAGTATCCCAAGCGGAACAACTCCAAGTCCCTGGCTCGGTCGGTTTCGTAGCCCTTGCCAAGGTGATGACTACGGCTGTCGATCTCGACGACGAGGCGTTCCCCGATCACCAGGTCGACAGTGCCGACGCCGCGAATTGCGACCTGCGTTCGCACGGTCATTCCGCGGCGTCGGAGTCGAACTCGAGCAAGCGACTCGGTGCCTGACTGGGCAGCACCATCCACCTCCCCGATGACACGCGCATAGATTCCGGGCATGCGGTCGATCAGCTCGACCAGTTGCGGCAGGCCCAGCAGCCCCAGGTTGAGAGCAGAATCGATCGTCGCGATGGCATGGTCGTGCGGTTGGCAGCGCAACATCCGTCCGACCGCGTCGACCAGTCGTTCCGATCCTGGGTCGTATGTGCTGTGCCAGTGGTCGGGCGTCCAGTGGAGGCAGACGTCGGGATGCTCCTCGGCCGACCACGGGCGACCTCGATCGTCAGGTGAGCGAAGTCGGCTCGCGTCGCGCGCGACCGCCACATGAAGACGGTCGTCGGGTATCACCCACAGCCCTCGGCGCCCGAGTTCGCTGACACAGGTCAGCCGGCCACCAAGCCGCACGGCGCGCGCGAGTTCTGGCGGGCATCCGGGCGACGCGAACCACCCGTTTCGCAGCCGCTCCAACCGCCCAGAGGCAACTGCCGCGCGGATGCCGGCTTCGGTGAGTCCCGAATCGAGCAGCGTCTGGCGAGTTTCGATATTTCGCATTGGCGAGTGTCGACGCGGATCACGCTGTCGGATCGGTCCAATCCTGTGAAATGGGGAGATCGACGTTTGCGTCAGCCCGTGAAGGAGAAGTCCTCACCGGGAAATTCCGGTGCAGGCGTCCGCCCGTCGCCGTATGTGCCGCGGGTGCTGCCCTGCACCGGAGAAACGGCGGCGCACGTCTACGATCGACAGATGCGCATCGACATCGTGACCATCTTCCCGGAGTTCTTCTCCGTGCTCGATGTCTCACTGCTCGGCAGGGCGCGCCAGGCCGGACTCATCGACCTGGCCGTGCACGACCTGCGCGACTACACCTTCGACCGGCATCGCACTGTCGACGACACGCCCTACGGCGGCGGGGCCGGCATGGTCATGAAGCCGGAACCGTGGGGTGAGGCGCTCGACAGCATCCTGTACGCGAGCGAAGCGCAGCACGAGACGGCCCCGGTCATCCTGTTCCCGTCGCCCGCCGGCGAGCTCTTCACCCAGTCGCTCGCGCAGGAGCTGTCCGCGGAGCGCCAGCTGGTCTTCGGATGCGGGCGGTACGAGGGCATAGACCAGCGCGTCGTCGATTACGCGGCCACGAGAGCCCGGGTGCGCCTGGTCAGCCTGGGCGACTACGTGCTCAACGGCGGCGAGGTCGCGGCGATGGCGATGATCGAGGCGATCGGTCGGCTCATCCCGGGCGTCGTCGGCAACCCGGAGAGTCTCGTCGAGGAGAGCCACCAGGACGGGCTGCTCGAGTATCCGAGCTACACCAAGCCGGCGGAGTGGCGCGGGTTCGCGGTGCCGGAGGTGCTGCTGGGCGGCAACCACGGCGCGATCGCCGCGTGGCGCCGCGAGCAGCAGCTCGAGCGAACCAGAGCCGTCAGGCCGGACTTGATCGCGGATTGAGCGTGTCGAGATATCACCGGCGAAATTCGTCGGTGAGGTCTCGACACGCTCGACCCGCCTAATCGCGGGCAGTCAGAATAATCGGGCCGTCGTCGGTGATGGCGATGGTGTGCTCGGAGTGGGCCGCGCGCGACCCGTCGAGTGAGCGCAGCGTCCAGCCATCCGGGTCGGTGAAGATCTTGTCTGTGCCCTGCATCAGCCACGGTTCGATCGCGAACACCAGCCCGGCACGGATCGGCAGACCGCGCCCCGGTCGGCCGTCGTTCGGAACGTGCGGGTCACCGTGCATGGTGCGCCCCACACCGTGCCCGCCGAAGTCGGTGTTCACCCCGAATCCGGCAGCATGGCAGACCTGCCCGATCGCGGCCGACACGTCGCCCAGGCGCGCGCCCGGCTGGGCGGCCGCGATCCCGGCAGCGAGGGCGAGCTCGGTGGTGTCGATGAGGTGCTGGTCGGCGGTGTTCGGGGTGCCGACGATGATCGACAGCGCGGAGTCGGCGACCCAGCCGTTCACGGATGCCGCGAAGTCGAGACTCAGCAGGTCGCCGTCCTTCAGCCGATAGTCGAAGGGCAGCCCGTGCAGCGCGGCGTCGTTGACCGAGGTGCACAGCACTTTGCCGAACGGCATCGCCCCGAAGGACGGGTGGTAGTCGACGTAGCTGCTGACCGCGCCGGCCTTGCGGATCAGGTCGGCGGCCAGCCGGTCGAGGGACAGGAGGTTCACGCCCACGGCCGCGGCATCCCGGAGCGCCACCAGCGTGTTCGCCACGAATCGCCCGGCCGCGCGCATCTCGTCGATCTCGGCGGCTGTTCTCAGTTCGATCACGGTCACTCCTCTTCGTCCGGAACCATTGTCTCGCGTCGCGGTGCGTAGACTTTTACCCATGTGGTATCGGCGAGTGCTCTTCAATGTGCAGTTCGCCGCCGCCATCGTCCTTCCGCTCTGGATGCTCATCGGTCGCGTCTTCTTCGGAGTGATCCTCGGCTGGCACTATGCGATCCAGCTGTTCCTCGCCCCGTTGCTGTTCGTCTTCCTGGCCGTCATCTCCACGCTCAGCTGGGCCCGGCGGCACGCGAGGGCCACCGGCGCGGTGACGGCACCGGATGCCTGGCTCATCTCGGTGCTGTATGTGGCGGTGATCGTCTACGGCTTCACCGTCGTCGACTCCGTGCACAGCTCGGAGCAGGGCAGATCTGTCGTGACCGTACTGTTCGGCGAGCAGCTGCGGGATGCGTCGTTCACGATCGCCGACATCGCGGGCGGGGTCATGATCGTCGCCGGTCTCGCCACCTTCTGGGTCGTGCTCATCGAGTACCTGTTCGAGACGCGTCCCGAACTGGTTCACTCGCTCACCGGGCTCGACGTCCCCGAGCCGGAGGCGGACGCACCGCCCACCGAGGTGACGGCCTGAGCCTGTCAGGAACTGAGCCTGTCAGGAACTGAGCGACTGGCACCGCCGCCGCTTTCTATGGCAGAATGGCTCCTTGTGCCTCGCAGCACGGCTCTGCCACAGGGGAGTCGTAGTCAACTCGGGCGCATCATCCACTCTTAGTCACATCTAATCGCGGTCGACCTGTGGCGGTTGCAGAGAGCGAACCACCATGCACATCCTCGACGCAGTAGATGCGGCATCACTCCGCACTGACATCCCGGACTTCCGCGCCGGCGACAACGTGAAGGTCCACGTGAACATCGTGGAAGGCACCCGCTCCCGCATCCAGGTCTTCCAGGGCGTCGTCATCGGCCGCTCCGGCGAGGGCGTGCGCGAGACGTTCTGTGTCCGCAAGGTCAGCTTCCAGGTCGGCGTCGAGCGCACCTTCCCGGTGCACTCGCCGGTCATCGACCACATCGAGATCGTCACCCGCGGCGACGTGCGCCGCGCCAAGCTGTACTACCTGCGCAACCTGCGCGGCAAGAAGGCGAAGATCAAGGAGAAGCGCGAAGCGCACTGAAACGCGCCGCGCTACTACCAGCTTCTCTGTGCTCCCCACCGGTTAACATGGTGGGGAGCACAGGGGTTTAATGACACAACAGCAACCGGTCGCGCCGACGAGACCACGGGAGGCGGCGGAAGAACGTCGCCGCAAGACACGGGGCGTCCGACTGTTCATTCGCGACATCGTGCTCATCTTCCTGGCGGCGATCGTGATCTCGATCGGCATCAAGGCGTTCCTCATCCGCTCCTTCTACATCCCGTCGGGATCGATGGAGAACACGCTCCAGGTGAACGACCGCATCATCGTGAACGAGCTGGTGCCCAACCTGGTCGCGGTGCAGCACGGTGACGTCGTGGTCTTCAAAGACCCGGGCGGATGGCTGGAAGGCCAGCCGACCATCAGCGAGCCGAACGGTTTCGTCGGGGCGATCGACTGGCTGCTGTCGGTCGTCGGCCTCAGCGCCCCGGACAGCAACGATCACCTGGTGAAGCGTGTCATCGGGCTTCCCGGCGACAAGGTCAGCTGCTGCAACGCGTTCGGGCAGATGAGTGTCAACGGCGTCCCGCTGGTGGAGCCGTATCTCGACCTTCCCGCGGGCGTCACCAAGGTATCCGGCAATGACTTCTCGGTCACCGTTCCGAAGAACTCGCTCTGGGTGATGGGCGACAACCGCTACGACTCACGCGACTCGCGCTTCAACACCAACGGCCCGACGAAGGGCTTCGTGCCGATGAACGACGTGGTCGGCCGCGCCTTCGTGATCAGCTGGCCCGCCAGCCACTGGAGCTGGCTCGACAACTACCCGGCCGTCTTCGCGGGCACCACCAAGGGCTCCAACTAGTGTTGGATAACGGCGCATGATGGCGGTCGCCGATCCCACCCTCGAGGTCGAACGCACACTGCACGACCAGGGGGCGCGGTATGTCATCGGCTGCGACGAGGTCGGTCGCGGTGCGATCGCTGGGCCGGTCGCGGTCGGGCTGTGCGTCGTGGACTCAGTGCTTATTCAGGCGGGTGTCGAAGGAATGCCCGCCGGCCTGCGTGATTCCAAGATGCTGCCCGAACCTCGCCGTGAGCTGCTCGCACCCCTCGCGGCCCAATGGGTGCTGCACTCGGCCGTCGGGCTCGCCTCGGCCGAGGAGGTGGACCGGATCGGCATCATCGCCTGTCTCGGACTCGCTGCCAAGCGCGCGCTCACCCTGCTGCATGAATCCGGCGCACGGGTCGCCGAGTCCGTGGTGCTGCTGGACGGCTCGCACAACTGGCTGAGCCCGGTGCTGTCGTCCCCGCTGCGGGTGCAGACCCGGGTGAAAGCGGACCGGGACTGCGCGTCCGTCGCCGCGGCATCGGTCATCGCCAAGGTGCACCGCGACCGACTGATGATCGACCGCGACGCGGTGACCCCGGGCTACGGCTGGGCGTCGAACAAGGGCTACGGCAGCGCCGACCACTACGCGGCGATAGACGAGCTCGGACCGAGCGACATCCACCGTCTCAGCTGGCTCCACTCGCGCGAACTGGTGCCCGCCGAGTAGCTGCCGCTTGAATGGGCGCAGGCAAGCGTAGGCTTGTCTCCAGCATGGATGAAGACGAGTTCGAAGACTACGACCGCGAGGTCGAGCTGGCGCTGTACCGCGAGTATCGGGATGTCGTCTCCCAGTTCCGCTACGTCGTCGAGACGGAGCGGAGGTTCTACCTCGCCAACGAGGTCGAACTCGTGCGGCAGGACACCGACCACGACTTCTACTTCGAGCTCACCATGAACGACGTGTGGGTGTGGGATGTCTACCGGTCCGACCGCTTCGTCAAGTCGGTGCGGGTGCTGACCTTCAAAGACGTCAACGTCGAGGAGCTCTCCGCCAAGGAACTCGAGCTGCCGAAGGAACTCGCGCTCGACGAGTAGTGGTCGCCGGCTGACCTGCCGTCGGGGCGCCCTTTGGCGCGTCCGCACAAAGTAGGACAGCGACGCGGTGTCACTTTTATTACATTGAGGTATATAAGCGCTACTGCTTTATGACCTACAGAAACGGACCCTTATGTCTCTCGTCCTGACCTCAATGAACACCCTCGCCAATCCTGCTTCGTTGCTCGAAGCGCTGCATGAGCGTCGAGCGAAGACTCGCGACAACGATGTCATCCCGCTCATCATCGTCGTCGCGATCATCGTACTGCTCGCCCTCGCCGTGACCGTCGTCGCGGGTGCGATCATCCTGTGCGCCATTCATGGGGGCGTGTTCGACACGGTGGCCAATATCAATGGCGGTTCTGTGACGGTGAGGTGCCACAAGCTGTGAGTGCGGACGGTCGCCATTCACCTTCGACCAGGCGGGCGGTCGGCATCGCTGCCGGCGTAGTCCTCGGACTGTTGACGGGAATGGTCATCGACGCTGCTGTCTGGCTCTACGCGTTCGGTTCCGCGCTGAACGGAGGTGCTCCGATCAACGTTCCGTTCATCGTGACCACCTACAGCTCCGGGTCGGATGTCGTTGCGCGCTCGGGGCTCGGTGTGCTGCTGGTACCCCTTGTCCTCGCCGCAGTCGGTGCGGGCGTCGGGGCGCTGGTCGGCGGAGCCACGCGCACGCGACGGCCATGATCAATGAGACTGCGCTGGTGAGCGATCACTGGAGCTACCCCTTCCGGATCGCGATGGCCGCGACCTGGCGACTCCTCCTCACGATGAGCGTCCTGGTCATCATCCCCGCCAGCGCAGTCTCGTCGCTCTTCATCGTCGTCGGAATCCCCGTCATCGCGACGGTTCTCGTACTCGCGGCCGCCGTGCTGTTCGTGCTCAGCTACTACCTCCACGAGTTGGGTCACTCCGTCGCCGCGTGGTTGCTTGCCGGCCAGGCGCGACTGTCCCGCGAAATGATCGCCGATGGCGGGTTCGCGAGGGCGAGAATTCACCGTTGGTCAATCGGTACCGACGGCGATGCGCTCGTTTCGATCTCGGGTCCGGCAACGGCGGCAATTGCGGGCCTTCCGCTCCTGCTGCCGTGCTGGCCGTTTCTCATCTCCTTCCCGTTCTGCTGCCTCTTCCTGGTGCATCTCGCGAATCTCGCGCCTCGATTCAGCGATGGTCGGCAGTTCTTCGCATCCCTTTCGGACAGGTCCGCTCGTGCTCATCGCGATTGATATCGACAAGACATACGGCTCGCACACGGTCCTTCACGACGTGTCGTTCGACATTCCGCGCGGTCAGATCACCGGGTTGCTCGGCCCGAACGGTGCGGGCAAGACCACGCTTCTCCACATCCTCGTCGGTCTCATCGAGCCGACGTCGGGAGCCGTTCTTCTCGATGGGGGCGAGCGGAGCGCAATGGACGTGACACGTCACGTGGGGTTCTGCGCGGACGATCTTCCCCTGCCCGAGCTCCTGACCGGGCACGAGTACCTGGACATGGTGAGGGGCATCCGTGAACTGCGTCGAGCACCCGAGGCGGAGTCGCGCCTGCTGGCGGGCATGAGGCTCGAGGCCGCGGCGTCGCGCCTCATCGAGACCTACAGCCACGGCATGAAACGAAAGCTCCAACTCGTGGCGGCCCTTCTTCACAGCCCCCGGTTTCTCATTCTCGATGAACCGTTCAGAGGACTGGACCCCGAGTCATCCGCGATCATGAAAAGCCTGCTCCGCACCTACGCCGGTCGCGGAAACGGCGTGCTCATTTCGACCCATGATCTGCTGGTCGCCGAGCAGCTCTGCACAGGCGTCCTCATCCTGAGAGAGGGGAGGCTGCTCTCATCCGCGTCGGCCGCCGAACTCAGGCGCACCGATGACGGGGCCTCGTTGGAGGAATCCTTCCTTCGTCTCACCGGTCTCGACACGAGTACGGAGCGATCGGCGGCGATCTTCTTCGACGGGCTCGATCTTCTTTCGGCATCCGCGCGGGCGCCGGAATGATCGTTCAGGCCAGGGCGATCGCCAAGGCGAGCATCGTCGTGCTGGTCACACATCTCAGCAAGACGCTGGGGAGCCGGGCGGCCGTCGTTGCGGCTTCGTTGGTCTCCGTCGGGGTGCTCGCGATGATCAATGTTCTGATCTTTGGATTCTCGACATCGAATCTCGGGGCGATATTCGGCAAGAGCGTCCGGTCGGATGTGGCCGTCGTCGCGGCGCGGGGCGTACTCGTCCAGGCGCCAGGAATCTCTGCCGCGGCGCTCGGCCTCGTGCTTCTCATGTTCTTCCCCGCCGAGTCGTATGTGAGCGTCGGCGCTCGCGTGGCGGGCGCCAGCCGGGCGGCGGTGACCCTGGGCGAATTCGTGCCCATTCTCGCCGTCGTCGTGTTCGTGGCCGGGGGAACGGCGATCGGCTCGACACTCTTCGTGGCCGGGAGCGCCTCCTCTCCCGCGGTGGCCTTCATCGGACTGCAAGCACTGGTGTTCGTCGATGTCCTGGCGATCCTGCTGGTGAATCAGCTCGTCATCACCGCTTCACGGGCTCTTCGCGCTCCAGAGGCGGTAGCGCGAATCGCAGGTCTCCTCGCTGGTGTCGGAGTAATCTCACTGCTCCTCGCGAATTCGCTGCAATCGCTTCTCGCTGCCCGCTCGGGTTGGCTGTCCTCGCTCACGAGCGAGGTCTGGGACGGCGCCACACCGGCCTCCGTGCCGGCCGCGCTCGTCACGGTCGCGACCGCTGCTGTGCTGTTGGCGCTGCTCTTCGCCAGCTTGACGATCGCCCCTCGGCCGCGCTCGATGGGGGGAGGATCACGCCTCGTGTCGATACCGCTCATCGCAAGCCCGCACCGTTTCGTGAACTTCGCCATTCGCGAGACGATGCTCGCGCTCCGCCATCCGGTGAGTCAGCTGAGTCTCGTCACCGCCACGCTGCTCGCGTGTCTGTTCGTCGTCGGCTGCCGCACCGGGCTGGTCTCACACGATCTGGGCGCCGCGGGGCTTGCGGCGCTGTTCTCGACGGGCGTCGAAAGCGCGTTCGGCAGGATGCTCCCCTGGGGCTGGATCGTGCGGCACCTGCGCATGAGCAGCGGGCGTCTCGTTCTCACGCAATACGCGGGGTCCTCGATCGCCGGGAGCGTTCTGCTGGTGATCTCGCTCGGCATCGCGTCGCCGCGGATCGCGGTGACGACACCGGCGATTCCGCGAGCCCTTGTTCTGCTCGCGATGTTCTGTGCGATCGCCTACGTCAGCGGTGTCGTCGCGCCCTACAACAGGACCGCGCCGCTCGGCATGATGCTGACATCCGTGGTGGCGGTCGTCCTCGATGCCGGCATCTACTGGCTTCTAACCAGTGCTCTGCCCGGCGACGGGCTCGCCACGATTGTCTGCGAAGGGTTCATCGCCGGTACGCTCATCGCCGCGTCGATAGTGCTTGCACCCCCGAAGCTGGCGCAGGCGGTCTGAACCCCAGGCGGTCTGAACCCCAGGCGGTCTGAGCCCCAGGCGGTCTGAGCCCCAGGCGGTCTGGCTCAGGCCGTCGGGCACCGCCACTCCCTCGCCGGTCGTATATTTCAAGACTCTCCACCGGTCGGCCGGCCAGCAGGTGTCGTGAACAACGACCGAGCCATCCTTACTCTCATGGCAGCGAAAGACGTACTCGGCTCGCGCGGCGAAGACCTCGCCGCGGCCGCCCTCACCGACGCCGGGATGCTCGTCATCGACCGCAACTGGCGCTGCCCGCAGGGGGAGATCGACATCGTCGCGGTCGACGGCGGCGAGACCGTCTTCGTCGAGGTCAAGACGCGGTCGAGCGTCGCGTACGGGCATCCGCTCGAGGCGATCACCGCGCAGAAGCTCGCCCGGCTGAGGCGGCTCGCGGTCGCGTGGTGCGAGGCGCACCCGGGCGACCATGACCGTATCCGCATCGACGCGGTCGCGATCATCGCACCGTCGTCCGGCATCCCGACTGTCGAACACCTCAGGCGAGTGTTCTGATGCCGGTCGCGCGCACCTCCGCCGTCGCGCTGCTGGGGCTCGCCGGGTCGCTCGTCGAGGTCGAGGCCGACATCTCGAACAACCTGCCCTCTTTCGTGCTCATCGGGCTGCCCGACGCCGCGCTCGGCGAGGCACGCGACCGGGTGCGGGCGGCCGCGACGAACTCCGGATGCGGACTGCCGAACCGCAAACTGACCGTCAACCTGTCGCCGGCCGCGCTCCCGAAGCACGGGTCCGGCTTCGACCTGGCCATCGCGATGGCGGTCCTCGCCGCCGCGGGCGACGTCTCGGCGACATCGGTAGCGGGTGTAGTGCACCTCGGCGAACTCGGGCTGGACGGCCGGTTGCGACCCACCTCCGGGGTGCTGCCGGCCGTGCTCGCCGCATCCCGCGCCGGCGCGACGACGGTGATGGTGCCGACCGGCAACGCCGACGAGGCTTCGCTCGTGCCGGGCATCCGCGTGGTCGGGGTCGCCTCGCTCCGCGATGCGGCGATCTGGCACGGGGGAGAGTTCACTCCGGTTCCCGTCGACCCGATCCTGGTTCCGGTGCCGGCGGCACGCATCGACGAGCAGCTCGACCTCGCCGATATCGTCGGCAACGAGGAGGCCATCGACGCGATGCTGGTCGCGGCCGCGGGCGGTCACCACGCGTTCCTGCTCGGGCCGCCCGGTGCCGGAAAGACGATGCTCGCTGCACGGCTGCCGGGACTGCTGCCCGACCTCGACGCCGAGCAGGCCCTCGAAGCCAGCTCGCTCCGGTCACTGTCGGGGCTCCCGGTCGGCGGGTCACTCGTCCGCAGGCCGCCCTTCGAGTCGCCGCACCACACCGCGAGTGCCGCATCGCTGGTCGGCGGCGGGAGCGGGATCATCCGTCCGGGCGCGGCGGCTCGGGCATCGCACGGCGTGCTGTTCCTCGATGAGGCGCCCGAGTTCTCGCCGGCGGTGCTCGACGCCCTGCGGCAGCCGCTCGAGTCCGGTGTGATCACCATCCACCGTGCGAACGCGATCGCCCACTTCCCGGCCCGATTCCAGCTCGTGCTCGCCGCGAACCCGTGCCCGTGCGGCCAGTACGGGGCGCAGGACTCCGAGTGCGTGTGCCCGCCCGCGTCGCGGAGGCGATACCTCGCGCGGCTGTCCGGTCCGCTGCTGGACCGGATCGACATCCAGCTGCGGATTGCGCGGGTGACCGCAGCGCGACTGCGCCTCGGCGACGAGCGGCCCAGGCTTGCGACCGTCGCAGCGCGCGAACGAGTCGGACGAGCGCGGGAGCGCGCCTGGGCGCGACTGCGGGACACACCGTGGCGGCTCAACGCGCAGGTATCGGGCGCCTGGCTGCGCGCTCCCGGGCGCCGGCTGCCGCCGTCGACCACCGCGGCGATCGATCGCGCACTCGAGCGTGGCGGTCTCACGATGCGCGGGTACGACCGGGTGCTGCGGCTCGGCTGGACCATCGCCGACCTCGACGGCGCGGAACGGCCCGGCGCGGACCACATCGGGCGTGCCCTGTACCTGAGGAGGGCCGCGTGAGTCATGTGTTCGGAATCGAGGAGAGCACCGTGCTCCCGCTGCTGGAGCGACTGTCGGGCGAGCTGCCGAGAGACGAGCTGGAGAGCCGGTTCGCACGCGCCACCTGGACGGGTATCGCGGAACCCGGCGACCGCATGGCCGGCCTCGTGGTCGAATCGCTGGGCGCGGCGGCCGCCCTACGGGCGATCGTCGAGCGTACCGACGCGGACCGGCTGCTCGCCGCCCTGAAAGACGCGGGAGAGCAGTCGCTCACCCGCGAGGAACTGGTCGCGGCCGGCGAGCGATGGCAACCCCGGCTGAAGTCGAGCGCGGCGATCATCGCCCTCCGGCAGGCCGTGCGCTACACAGTTCAGCTGCGCGTGCCGGGAGACGAGAGCTGGCCGGTGTCGTTCGGCGACCTGGGTCCACACGCTCCGCTCGCCCTGTGGGTGCGCGGGAACGACTCCACACTGGCGACCCTCGGCCGGTCGATCGCGCTGGTCGGCGCCAGGGCTGCCACCGGCTACGGCGAACACGTCACCATGGAGGCGTCCGCGGGCCTGGTCGACCGCGGCTACACGATCGTGTCCGGCGCGGCATACGGCATCGACGGGATGGCGCACCGGGCGGCGCTGGCGAGTTCCGGCCAGACGGTGGCCTTCCTCGCCGGCGGTGTCGACCGGTTCTACCCGAGCGGGCACGACGCCCTGCTGACCAGGATCGTCGCCGAGGGCGCGGTGGTGTCGGAGCTGCCCTGCGGCTCGGCGCCGACGAAGTGGCGCTTCCTGCAGCGCAACCGCCTCATCGCGGCGGCCGGTCTCGCCACGGTCGTGCTGGAGGCGGGCTGGCGGTCCGGTTCGCTGAACACCGCCGGTCACGCCGCCACCCTCGGCCGTCCGCTCGGGGCGGTTCCCGGCCCGGTGACCAGCGCGGCATCGGCGGGCTGTCATCGGCTGGTCCGCGAGTTCGAGGCCACCCTCGTGACCAGCGCGCAGGAGATGGCCGAACTCGCACCCCTGTCGCCGATATCGGATGGGCCATCCGGCGAAGGCGACACCGCCGAACGCACCCGGGTGATCGACGCGCTCAGCATCCGGGCTCCGAGGTCGGTGGACGACATAGCTGCACGGTCGGGACTGTCGGTCACCGGCGTGCAGGCCGTTCTGGCTGTTCTCGAACTGGACGGTCGCGCGACAGAGAACGATCGGGGGTGGTTAACCCGGGTCCGCAAGCCCGGCCCATAAGCTTTGACCGTGACGCAATTCGGACAGTACCCAGAACCCGGCCACGTGATCGTGCACCTGAGCGACACCCACCTGCTCGCGGGCGACGCGCCGCTCTACGGCTCCATCCCGAGCGGCCACAACCTGCGTCTCGCGCTCGAGCAGCTCGAACGCTCCGAGTCGAAGCCGGAGGCCATCGTCTTCACCGGCGACCTGGCCGACCTGGGCGAACCGGATGCCTACAAACGGCTGCGGGAGCTGGTCGAACCGGTCGCCGAACGCATGGGATCCACCATCATCTGGGTGATGGGCAACCACGACGAACGCCTCAGGTTCTCGTCCGACCTGATGGACGGCGCCGAATCCGCGGAGCCGCAGGACAGGGTCTATGACATCAACGGGCTGCGGATCATCGCGTTCGACTCCACCGTTCCCGGCTACCACCACGGCGACATGACCGCGGTCCAGCTCGACTGGCTCGCCGGGGTGCTCGCCGAGCCCGCGCCGCACGGCACCCTGCTCGCCCTGCACCACCCGCCCATCCCGACCCCGATCGACCTGATGGCCCTCATCGAGCTGAAGGGGCAGGAGCGGCTGGCGGACGTCATCCGGGGCACGGATGTCCGCGGCATCCTCGGCGGGCACCTGCACTACACGACCCACAGCATGTTCGCCGGCATCCCCGTGTCGGTCGCCGCCGCCACCTGCTACACGATGGATGTCGCCGCCCCGCTGACGGCGCTCTCCGGCGTCGACGGGGGCCAGGCCTTCAATTTCGTGCACGTCTACGACGACCGGATCGTGCACTCCGTCGTGCCCATCCAGCGTTTCACCGAGGTCACCGCATTCAGCGGCGTCTTCCTGGAGCAGATCGCCGCGATGAGCGAGGAGCGGCGCCTCGAGGTGTTCTCCAACAAGCACGCGGTACTCACCGACGAGGAGAAGGCCGCGCTCGCCGCGGCAACCCAGAAGTAGCGGTAGCAGCGCGGACAATGGAACCGTGCAACTCGAACGCGCCGTCGATGACTTCGCGAGCCACCTGGCCGCTGAGCGAGGGTTCAGCGCGCACACCGTGCGGTCCTACCGCTCCGACCTGGCCCAGCTCGCCGACTTCGCGCACTCCCGCGGTGTCGACAGCACGGACGCCGTCGACCTGGAGCTGCTCCGCGACTGGCTCTGGCGGGGATCCCAGGACGGTCTGGCCAAGTCCACCCTGGCGAGACGATCCGCCGCCGCGCGCGGGCTGACATCGTGGCTGGTCCGATCGGGGGCCAGCGGGACCGACCCGGCGGCGCGGCTGAAGGCGCCGAGGCCCGACCACCACCTGCCGCGCGTGCTCACCCGGGAGCAGATGGACGGCATCCTGGGCGGGCTCGGCCTGCGGGCGCGGGAGGGTGACCCGGGGGCGCTCCGCGACCTGGCGATGGTGGAGCTGCTCTACGCGTCGGCGCTCCGTGTGAGCGAGCTGACCGGGCTCGATCTCGCGAGCGTCGACCTCGACCGGCTGACCGTGCGGGTGCTGGGCAAGGGGTCGAAGGAGCGCGTGGTGCCGTTCGGGGTGCCGGCGAAGGACGCCATCGCCGACTACCTGCTGCGGGGGAGGCCCCTGCTCGCCGTGACCCCGGCCACGGCGCTCTTTCTCGGCTCCCGCGGCGGCCGGATCGGCAGTCGCGCCGTCTACTCGCTGGTGGCGTCCCTGCTCGCCGACCTCCCGGGGTCCGGCGGCTCCGGTCCGCACACCCTCCGGCACACCGCTGCGACCCACCTGCTTGACGGCGGGGCGGACCTGCGCGCCGTGCAGGAGATGCTCGGCCATGCCAGCCTCGCCACCACCCAGCTGTACACGCATGTCTCGACCGAGCGGCTGAAAGAGAGCTACCGCATGGCCCACCCACGGGCCTAGGTCGGAGAAACTAGGGCAGCGGCCGGGTCGGCAGCAGGATCGGGCGTACGACGCCGCCGAGGTAGTTGAGCGGTGACACGTAGTCCCCGTGCAGTCGCACCCCGAAGTGCAGGCACGGCTGGTCGCAGTGGCCGGCGAGCAGGGTGCCGACCGGATCGCCGCGGTGGACGACGTCACCCGCGGTGAGCGTCGATTCGACGGGCTCGTAGCTCGAGACCAGACCGCCGGCGTGCTGGATGGAGAGCACCGGGCGGTCGACGACCACAGCCGCGAAGAAGACGATCCCGTCATCCGGGGCGGTGACCGTCGCGCCGGCCGGCGCGGCGATGTCGATGCCGCGGTGGCCGGCGCCGTATTCGGTGAGCGGGGCGACGAAGCCGCGCACGATGCTGTGGCCCGGCCCGACCGGCCACGCCCAGGCGGTCGTTGCCGGGGAGGCCGCCCCCGTCCCCGCGTCGGCGGGGCTGCCCGGGATGAGGGCGGCCAGACCGAACAGGATGGCCAGGAGACCATGCCGGGTCATCCTGGCGGCGGGGGGCGGGAGCGGCACGGCTCAACACTGGCCATGCCCGGCGGGCGGGCGGGGCATCCACGGCCGGTTGGTGCGGTGCGCACGGCCCTGTGCCCGGTGGGGGAGCGGTGCTACACTCTTCGGAGCACCTCGCTTGCGGGGTGACTACGCGTGCCTGTGCTGTTAACGGCTGTGCTGTTAAACGGCTGTGCTGTTAATCAGCGAGACGCTACTCATCCACCAGTCTCCTCTGCGGAGCGGGTGATTGGCCAGGGCACCAGGTTCAGGCCTCGACCGAGGCCAGGAAAACAACTGAGATAAGCGTGCAGCGCTGTGCACAAGCATGGCAGTAGTCTGCGCGCGGAGAAGGAATCGGCCATGGCCGTTGTCACCATTCGCCAGCTGCTCGACAGCGGCGTCCACTTCGGGCACCAGACGCGTCGCTGGAACCCGAAGATGAAGCGCTTCATCCTCACCGAGCGAAGCGGCAGCCACATCATCGACCTGCAGCAGTCGCTGCAGTACATCGACAAGACCTACGACTACGTCAAGGAGACGGTCGCCCACGGCGGCACCATTCTCTTTGTCGGCACCAAGAAGCAGGCCCAGGGTTCGATCGCGGAGCAGGCGCAGCGTGTCGGCCAGCCCTTCGTCAACCAGCGCTGGCTCGGCGGGCTCCTCACCAACTTCCAGACGGTCTCCAAGCGCCTTGCGCGCATGAAGGAACTCGAGGAGATCGACTTCGACGACACCACCCGTGGCTACACCAAGAAGGAGCTGCTCATCCAGCGCCGTGAACTGGTCAAGCTGCAGCGCTCGCTCGGCGGTATCCGCAATCTCACAAAGACCCCGTCCGCGATCTGGATCGTCGACACCAAGAAGGAGCACCTCGCCATCGACGAGGCGCACAAGCTCGGCATCCCGGTCATCGCGATCCTCGACACCAACTGCGACCCCGACGAGGTGCAGTATCCGATCCCGGGCAACGACGACGCCATCCGTTCGGTGGGCCTGCTGACCCGCATCATCGCAGATGCCGCCGCCGAGGGCCTGGTGCAGCGTCACCAGAAGCCCACCGAGGGCGAGGCCGTCGAGCCGCTGGCCGAGTGGGAGGCGGAGCTGCTCGCGGCATCCGAGACCCCGTCCACCGAGGCCGAGAAGATCGAAGCCGTCGATGGAGAGGTCGCGGGCACGCCCGATGCGGCCGCCGTGGCCGAGGTCGTCGCCTCCGAGGTTCCGACCGAGGAGAACGACGCGGATGCGGTCGTCGCCGAGCACGAGGCCGCCGCGGACGAGGCGCTCGTCATCACTCCGAGGGTGGAGACGGATGCCGAGGCCGAGGCTCGCCTCGAGGCCGAAGCCACTCCGGAGGAGAAGGTCACCCCCGCCGAGAAGGCGGCATCGGCGAAGCCTGCTGCGGCGAAGCCCGCAGCCAAGAAGTAGTACTAGCTAAAGAGAGACAGGAAACACCAGTCATGGCAGATTTCAGCCTGGACGACCTCAAGACCCTGCGCGAGCGCCTCGGCACCGGCATGGTCGAGACGAAGAACGCGCTCGTCGAAGCCGGCGGCGACCTGGAGAAGGCCGTCGAGGTGCTTCGTCTCAAGGGTGCGAAGGGCAACGCGAAGCGTGCCGACCGCTCCACGAGCGAGGGCCTCATCGCCGCGAAGGAGAACGGCAAGGAGACCACGATCATCGAGCTCTCCTGCGAGACCGACTTCGTGGCCAAGGGCGAGAAGTTCGTCACCCTGGGCAACACGGTTCTCGACGCGGTCGTGGCCTCCGGAGCAACCACGCCCGAGGAGGGCCTTGCGGCCAAGGTCGGCTCGGACACCGTCGAACAGCTCATCAGCAACGAGGCGGCTGTGCTCGGCGAGAAGATCGTGCTCCGCCGCCTCGCCGTGGTGAAGGGCGACACGTTCGCGATCTACCTGCACAAGACCAACAAAGACCTGCCGCCGCAGGTCGGTGTGGTGGTCGGCTATTCGGGCGACGACGCGGAGACGGCACGCAGCATCGCGCAGCACATCTCCTTCGCCGACCCGCAGTACCTCACGCGCCACGAGGTCCCCACGGCCGATGTCGAGGCGGAGCGCCGCATCGTCGAGGAGATCAGCCGCAACGAGGGCAAGCCCGAGGCGGCGCTGCCGAAGATCATCGAGGGTCGCGTCAACGCGTTCTTCAAGCAGGTCGTGCTCCCCGAGCAGGACTACGCACGAGACAACAAGCAGACCATCAGCAAGGTGCTCTCGGATGCCGGGCTCACCATCCAGGGATTCGTCCGCTTCAAGGTCGGCGCGTAACAACTCTTTGAGCGGGTCGAGCTTGTCGAGACCTCCCGAACGAATTGCGTCGGTGAGGTCTCGACAAGCTCGACCCGCTTTCGCATACCCTAGGAGCACGATGACTGACAAGAAACGACGGGTACTGCTGAAGCTTTCGGGCGAGGCGTTCGGCGGCGGTTCTCTCGGCGTGAATCCGGATGTGGTCAGCGCCCTGGCGAAGGAGATCGCGGCGGCGTCGCACGATGTGGAGATCGCGATCGTGGTCGGCGGCGGCAACTTCTTTCGCGGCGCGGAGCTCAGCCAGCGCGGCATGGACCGCAGTCGTGCCGACTACATGGGCATGCTCGGCACGGTGATGAACGCGCTCGCACTGCAGGACTTCCTCGAGCAGGCCGGCGCCGCGACCCGCGTGCAGTCCGCCATCTCGATGACCCAGGTGGCCGAACCGTACATCCCCCGGCGCGCGGAGCGTCACCTCGAGAAGGGCCGGGTCGTCATTTTCGGCGCCGGCGCGGGGCTCCCGTACTTCTCCACCGACACGGTCGCCGCCCAGCGCGCCCTCGAGATCGAGGCGGATGTCGTGCTGGTCGCGAAGAACGGCGTGGACGGTGTGTACGACTCCGACCCGCGCAGCAATCCGGATGCCCGGAAGATCCAGGAGATCAGCTACCAGGACGCCCTCGTGCAGGGTCTCAAGGTGGTCGACTCGACCGCGTTCAGCCTCTGCATGGACAACAGGATGCCCATGGTCGTCTTCGGTATGGAGCCGGCCGGAAACCTCACCAAGGCCATCGCCGGGGAGCGCATAGGCACACTGGTCAGGAACTGATCACTAAGCTGTGACCGTGATTAGCGACGTGCTGGCCGAGGCCAAAGAGAAGATGAACAAGTCGGTCGAGGCCGCCAAAGACGACTTCAGCAACGTGCGCACCGGCCGGGCGAACCCCGCCCTGTTCCAGAAGATCCTGGTCGACTATTACGGCACCCCGACGCCGCTCGGCCAGCTCGCCGGCCTCAACAATCCGGAAGCCCGGGTACTGCTGGTCACCCCCTACGACAAGGGCGCGCTGAAGGAGATCGAGCGGGCCATCGTCAACGCGCCCAACCTCGGCGCGAACGTCGGCAACGACGGCATCATCGTGCGGGTCACCCTGCCGGAGCTCACCGAGGAGCGCCGCCGCGAGTTCGTGAAGATCGTGCGCGGCAAGGGCGAGGACGCCAAGGTGTCGATCCGCAACATCCGCCGCAAAGCGAAGGACGACCTCGACGCCCAGAAGAACGATGTCGGCGAGGACGAGATCGCCCGCGGCGAGAAGGAGCTGGAGGCGGCCACCAAGACGCACATCGACGCGATCGACGACGCCCTCAAGAAAAAGGAAGCCGAGCTGCTCGAGGTCTGATGACTGGCGCTCCTGACGAAGCTCAGCCTCCGGAGGGCACCCGGCCGACCGCCCCCCGGCGACGACGGCTGTTGAAACACGCCCAGATGGATGCCCGGGTGCAGGGCATCGAAGACGACTTCAGGAGCCAGGTCGCGGCCACTCGCGCGCAGATCGACGCCACCCAGGAGCGCATCCAGGCCCGCACCGGCCGCAACCTGCCGGTCGCCATCCTGATCGGCCTGGTGCTGGGCGGCGGCCTGCTCGCCAGCCTCCTGATCGTGAAGGCCTTCTTCATGGTCTTCGCCGCACTGCTCATCGGCTTCACCGCCTACGAGCTGGCGGACGCCCTGCGGTTCGCCGGCCGGGACATCCCGAGGGTCGCGACCATCGTCGCCGGCGTCTCGGTGGTTCCCGCGGCCTTCTACTGGGGGCCAGCCGGCGCCTGGCTGGTCACCCTCGCGGCGATGGCGTTCGTGTCGCTGTGGCGCACCGCAGAGCTGGTGCGCCCGAGCCACCGGATGAGTGCGGCCGTCTTCTGGAAAGACATCGGTGCCGGCGTGCTGGTGCAGGTGTATGTCCCGTTCCTCGCGATGTTCACGCTCCTGCTTGACCGGGAACCGAACGGCCAGTTCTGGACGCTCGCGTTCCTCATCGTGGTGGTGGTCATCGACACCGGCGCGTACGTGTCCGGACTGCTGTTCGGCAGGCATCCGATGGCGCCGAGGATCAGCCCCAAGAAGACCTGGGAGGGTTTCGCCGGGTCGGTGGTCGTCGCCGTGCTGGCCGCTGTGCTGCTGGGCGTCTTCATGCTGCACCTGCCCTGGTGGTTCGGGCTCATCTTCGGTGCCGTGATGGTGTTCACCAGCACGATCGGGGACCTCATCGAGTCCCTCATCAAGCGCGACCTCGGCATCAAGGACATCTCCACCTTCCTGCCCGGCCACGGCGGCTTCCTCGACCGTCTCGACTCGACGCTGCCGAGCGCCGCCGCCGCGTTCATCCTGTACCTCGTCTTCGCGAGTCTGGCAGCCTGAGCACACAGACAGCGAGAGTACGGCACAATGGTCACGTGAGCAACACCTTCCCCCACACCCGCAACTCGGTGCGTGGTTACAGCGTCGAGCAGGTCGAGGACTTCCTCGAGGATGCCCGGCGCGCGTACACCGCGGAGCCGGGCTCCCCTGTGGCCGTGTCGGCCGCCACCATCCGCCAGATGGCCTTCGACATGCAGAAGGGCGGCTACGCGCCCCCGCAGGTGGATGCCGCGCTCGAGCGCCTGGAGGACGCGTTCGCGAGCCGCGAGCGCGACGGTGCCATCCGGCAGCGGGGCGACCAGGCCTGGTACGCGGAGGCCCGCACCGTGGCGCAGGAGATCCTCACGAGGCTCTCCCGTCCGGCGGGTCACCGCTTCGACCGGGTCAGCATCTTCAGCGCCGGCTACAACTTCAAAGATGTCGACGCGTTCTCGAAGCGGCTCACCAGCTTCTTCCAGGAGGGCAAGGCCCTGAGCGTCGACGAGGTGCGCACGATCGCGTTCCGTCCGCAGAAGGGCGGGTACCGCGAGGCCCAGGTGGACCTGCTGCTCGACGCGGTCGTCAACGTCATGCTGGCGGTTCGCCAGTAGCTTTCCTGACGCTGTCGGGCGTTGTGGGCTAAAATTTGGTAACTGTGGGCGGGCGCATGAGGTATCTATCGCCCCGGGCCAGCATCCAGGGGGTCGGGGGCGACGTTTACGGACGCCACACGCGGTCGCGTTTCTCGCTCCCGCTGTTCGCTTTCACCGCCGCCCTGACCCTCGTGCTGGTGCTCATCTTCGCGCCGGACCAGGTGCAGGTGGCGGTCGCGGCATCCGCTCCGGTGGGACACCTGCAGTCCGTGGATGTCAACGGAAGCTACACCGCCACGATCGCCCGCGACGGCTACGGGATGACCAGGAAGACCATCGCGGCCGCCGTTCCGGCCGCCGCGAGCGTCCCGGCCGGCGAGGCCCAGCTGATCGCCTACAACATGCTCATCTCGATGGGGATGGGCGACGACCAGTTCTCCTGCCTGGTGTCGCTCTGGAACAAGGAGTCGCACTGGAGCACCACCGCCGGCAACCCGGTGAGCGGCGCGTACGGCATCCCGCAGGCACTGCCCGGCTCGAAGATGGCGTCGGCCGGCCCGAACTGGCAGACGGATGCGACCACCCAGATCACCTGGGGTCTCGGCTACATCATGGGCCGCTACGGTTCGCCGTGCGGCGCCTGGGCACACAGCGTCGCGTCGAACTGGTACTAGGTCCACCCGGTGCCGGTGCCGCCGTAGGCTGGAAGCATGCCACGCACGAATCGACCTCGCCGGGGCGCGCCGCCGCCCGATGAGGACGATCTCGATCTGTCGCACGTGCTCTACGGTGCGAAACGCACCGAGACGAAACGCGACGGCCTGTGGAACGTGCAGCCGGTGTCGGCGAGTTCCGCGGCGAAGGTCTACACCTGCCCCGGCTGCGGCCTGGAGATCTCGCCCGGCACCGCCCACCTGGTCGCCTGGCGCGCCGACGGCCTGATGGGTGAGGCGGACGACCTGGCCGCGCGCAGGCACTGGCACAGCCACTGCTGGAAGATCCACTGATGGAGATCAGGGGTCCGGTTGAGTTGCCGTCCCGCCGCGAGGACATCGAATTGCACACGTCGGACGGTCTCACCCTGGTCGGCGAGCTCGCTCTTCCGATCGACCGTGATCCGGTCGCCACGATCGTCGCGCTGCACCCCCTGCCGACCGGCGGCGGGTTCATGGACTCGCACATTATCAAGAAAGCGTCCGCCCGGCTCCCCGCCCTGGCCGGCGTCGCGGTGCTGCGTTTCAACTTCCGCGGCGTCACTTCGCCGCGCGGCACCTCAGAGGGAAGCTTCGGCGAGGGGGAGGACGAGCGCTTCGACCTGATGGCCGCGATGGAGTTCGTGCGTGACCGCGGGCTGCCGCACGTCTGGCTGCTCGGCTGGTCGTTCGGCACCGAGGTCGTGCTCAAGTGGGGGCTCGAGGCCGCCCGCATCACTCCGATCGACGGTGCGATCCTGCTGTCCCCGCCGCTGCGTCGGGCGACGGATGCCGACCTGGCCGCGTGGGCGGCCAGCGGCGCGAGGCTGGTGGCCGTCATCCCGGAGTTCGACGACTACCTCCGCCCGCCCGAGGCGGCGGCGAGGTTCGCGGCGGTGCCGCAACTCGAGTTCGTCGCGGTCGAGGGTGGCAAGCACCTGTGGGTGGGGGAGAACCAGACCCGCCGGGTGCTCAGCGAGATCCTGGCGCGTGTCAATCCCGGCGCGTTACCCCTGCCGGAAAGCTTTTAGCGGGTCGGGCTTGTCGAGACCTCACCAAGGTGGTCCCGCCGCTCGATCCGCCTAGAGCTCGTTCTGACGCGGGATGATCACCTGGTCGATGATCAGCAGGATCGCGGCGGCCACCGGGATCGCGATGAGCGCGCCCAGGATGCCGAGCAGCGCTCCGCCGGCGAGGGCCGCGATCACGACGATCGCGCCCGGTACCTTGACCGCCCGGCCCATCACGCGCGGGGTGACCACGTAGGCCTCCACCTGCATGTAGATGAGGTAGTAGATCGCGGCGATGATCGCCGGCAGCGGCCCGCCGAGCAGCAGGGTGCTGAGCACGATGATCACGCTGCCGGTCAGCGTGCCGACGAGGGGGATGAGCGCGAACAGGAAGCCGACGAACGCGAACAGCGCGGGGTACTTGGCGCCCGCGAAGATCGACAGGATCGACAGGAAGGTGAAGGTGCAGACACCGTTGATGATCGCGATGGTGGCCTGCCCCACCACATACCGGCCGACCTGGGCGCTGATCTGTTCGGCGATGTCGCTGAACGCCGCCCGGCGTGAGGCGGGAACGAGCCGGTAGAGGCCGCGCTTCATGCTCGAGAGCGACGCGACGAAGTACAGCGTCAGGATGAAGATCACGACGAAGCCGGTCACGCCGCTCGCGATGCCGACGCCGACGGCGAGCACCCCCCCGCCGATCGTGGAGGCATTGCTCTGCACCCAGGTGATCGCGGTGTTGATGATGCCCTGCAGGTTGATGAAGGCGGGCAGGTTCCTCTGCCAGTCCTTGATCCAGGTGGCCTTGCCCACGGTGGTGATGAAATCGGGCAGGTTCTTGACCAGTGCGCTGATCTGGTCGGTGATGACCGGCACGACGGCGAACACGAGGCCCACGAAGACGGCGAGGATCACGATGATCACGGTGATGATGGCGAGCGGCCGCGAGAACCTGTGCCGCTGGAGGAACGAGACCGCCGGGTCGATGCCGAGCGCGAGGAATAGCGCGGCACCGATGTAGGTGAGGATCGTCGACAGGGTGGTGACCGCGCCGCCGATGGCGATGGCGACCAGCACACCGAGCCCACCCATGAGGCCGAGCCGGAAAGCGTTCTGGATCTTCACGGCGGCTCCTCGGTTTTCGAATCGGACGGGTCGTCGATGGGGCGTTTATGCCAGTGCTACTGCTCCTGTGTGACCTTCTCCGCCTGCGAGAGCACTCCCCGCAGGCTCTCGAAGTAGCCGGCCACCGCTTCGCGCTCAATCCTAATCTGGGCGAGCCGCTCCTCGGCGTCGGACACCAGCTTGGCCGAGCGCTTCTCGGCATCCCGCACCAGCGCCTTCGCGCGGGACTCCGCCGCGGCGACGGCCGCGGCGGTCTCGCTGGCCGTCTTCTCGGTGAGGGCGGCGGCGGCGGCGCGTGCCTCCGCGATGACCGTCGAGGCTTCGGTGCGCTTGTTGGCCGCATTCGCGTCCGCCTCGGCGAGCTGGGCGTTCGCCTCGTCCAGGTATTTCTGGGTCTGTGCGACCGCCTCCTGCTGCTTGGCCAGGAAGTCCTTCTCCGCCTCGTCCCTGCGGGCCTTCAGCTCGACATCCAGGTCGGCGCGGGCCTGTTCGGCCAGGAGGGTGAGCCGGGTGCGCGTCTCGGTGGTGTCGTGCGCGATCTGGGCGCGGGACTTCTCCGCCTCGAGCGCGACCTCGGCCTGGCGCGCCTCGATCTCGCGGGCCAGGTTGGTGCGCTGCTGCTCGATGTCGTGGGCGAGGCTGGCGCGTTCCGCGCTGATCTCGGCGTCGAGTTTGGCGCGTGCCTCCGTGGTCTCCTGGGCCAGTTCCTGGCGGGCGCGGCGGGTGTCGAGGTCGAGCTTCGAGTGCGCTTCGGTGGTCTCGTGCTCGAGTTTCGAGTGCGCCTCCTCGATCTCGCGGCGCAGCTCGGCGCGCTGGGTCTCGGAGCTGTGCTGCAGCTGCGTGCGGCTCTCCTCGATCTCGCGGGCCAGGTCCGTGCGCTGCTGCTCGATGTCGCGGGCAAGGTCGCCCCACTGCTTCTCGTTCTCAGCCGTGAACTCGGCACGGCCCAGATCGGTGTCACGGGCGAGGGCCGCTGCGGCGTCGCGCGCGTCACCGACCTCGCGGCTGGCCACCACCTTCAGTTCCGCCGCCTCGCGCTCCGCCTCGGCGCGCACCGCGGCCGCCTCGCGCTTCGCCGTGGCCCGGGCCTCCGCGGCCTCGGTGGCGACGGCGCCGCGGATGGCCGCCGCATTGCGCAGCGCGTCCTGGTTGATCGCCTCCGCATCCGACTGCGCGGACGCCCGGATCTCGTCGGCCTCGGCGCGCGCCGCGTCCAGTGCGGCGTTCGCGCGGTTGTGCGCGTCGGTGAACAGCGCCTCGGCCTGCTCCATCGCCTCGACCCTGAGCGCGTTCACCTCGGCCTGGGTGCTCGAGCGGAGCTTCTCCGCGTCGATGTCGGCCTGGCTGATCAGCCGGGTCGACTGCTCCTCGGCTACGCGCAGCGTGTTCTCGAGCTTGGTGCCGAGGCCGCTGTAGGTCGGGCTGCCGGTCTCCTCGATCTCGGCCTGGAGGTCGTCGACGGTGGCGCCCAGTCGCTTGATCTCCTTCGCGGCATCCGCCTTGTCGGCGTTCGCCTTGATGAGCTCGCGTCGTAGGTCCTGGATCGCGGTGTCGACCTCGTCGCGGTTGTAGCCGCGCATCGCGGTGCTGAAGGTCTCGTCGTCTGTGGCCACGGTGTTCTCCTCGTGAGTGGAGGTGGAGCTCGGAAAGTTGGGGGGTTGGCGAGATGCCGAACCATCCGAGTTTAGCCGCCCGGGCCGCTCTCAGGGTGGCTACGCTATTCTGGGATGTCTTTGTCTGTTGCCACCCCGGGCCGCGTGCCCGGGAACCCCTGACCTCGCCCCCTAGTGCGAGGTGTCGCCGCCGGAACTAATTTGCCCGGAATGACACAGGGTTTGCCGACCGCCTGTCGAGCCCCGGCAACACGAAAGGAGAAATCAACGTGCGTTTCATCGCAGCCATTGTCAGTTTCGTGCTCGCCTTCGGAATGATCGCCTTCGGTGTCGCGCAGCGCACCGTGCTCCTCGAGCCCGCGAACGTCACCTCGACGGCGACCATCCATTCCGATGCGACCGTCACGCTGGTCGACAGCGTGACCCTCCAGTCCATCCCCGGCCGCCAGAAGATCGACATCAGCGGCACCGGCAGCGTTTTCGCGGCCTACGGCCGCACCGAGGACGTGCTCGCCTGGGTCGGCAACACGAAGCACAACACGCTCACCTACGACAAGGCGAAGGCCAGGCTGGTATCGACGGTCGTCCCCGGCAAGGCCACCAAGGTGCCCGACCCGCTCGGGTCGGACCTGTGGCTGGACGAGTTCTCGCACTCGAAGTCGCTGTCGTTCACCGTGAACGTGCCGAGCGACATCACCGTGATCATCGTGTCCGACGGCACGAAGCCGGCGCCCGACACGGTCTCGATCACCTGGCCGCTCGACAACCGTACGCCGTGGGCCGGCCCGCTCATCGTCGGCGGCATCCTGCTGCTGCTGGTGGGCACCGTCCTCTACTTCTGGGCGCTGCGCCACCTGCGCCGCTCGCGCGGCCCACGCCGCAAGTCGCCGAAGATGCCGAAGGTGCCGCGCCAGCGCAGTCCGCGCAGCGTCAAACAGCCCAAACGGGGCAAGCAGCAGGCGCTCCCGTCGGGCAGGCGTGCCGCGCGGCCGATGATCGCCGTGCCGGTGCTGCTCATCAGCACCCTGGCGCTGAGCGGCTGCGCCTCGGATCTCTGGCCCGAGTTCCTGGGCGGCGCGAAGGGGTCGACGGCGGTGCCGGTCGCCACCTCGACGCCGGTCGTGCCCGGGCAGGACCTCCAGGTGCCCGCCGTCACCGCGCCGCAACTGAAGAACATCGTCGCCCAGATCTCCGCGGTCGCCACCAAGGCGGACGCCGACAAGGACACGACACTCGTCGCGACCCGGTTCGAGGGCGCCGCCCTCGCCCTGCGGGTGGCCAACTACGGCATCCGCAAGGCCGACAACACCTACGCGGCGCTCCCGGCCATCCCGGCCGGCACCGTCGCGCTGACCCTGCCGCAGCAGTCGGACACGTGGCCGCGCACCGTCTTCACCGTGGTGCAGAACCCCACCGACAAGACGGTGCCGCCGGTGGCGATGATGCTCGTGCAGGACACCCCGCGCGACAACTACAAGGTCGACTACGCGGTCGCCCTGGAGGCGAAGGCCAAACTCCCGGATGTCGCCCCGGCGAACATCGGCGCCCCGCGCCTGCCCCCGGACTCGAAGCTGCAGCTGCTGGCCCCGTCGAAGCTCGCGCTCGCCTACGGCGACATCATCGCCAACGGCACCACCAGCGACGAGGCGAAGTACTTCGACCTGGCCAAGGACAACCTGATCGGCCTGATCGGGTCGGACTACCGCAAGGCGCAGGTCGCCGCCCTGCCGTCCACCGCGAGCATGACCTTCGCCAACTCGAACGGGTCCGGGGCGGTGATCGCCCTGGGCAGCAACGACTCGGGCGCGATCGTCGCCGTGGAACTGAACGAGACGGTGACCGTCACCCCCACCGAGGCGGGCGCCGCGGTCAACCCGGAGGGCGCCGTGAAGTCGCTCTCCGGCATCACCGGGTCGACGAAGGGCACGATCGCGGTCTACGGTGACCAGTTGTTGTTCTATGTTCCGAAGGCCAGCAGCAAGACGAAGATCACCCTCCTCGGCTTCGCCACCGGCCTCATCTCTGCTACTGAAAAGCCATAACGACGGAGAAACCGTGACCACCACCCCGCCCTCGTCAGCGAACCTCCGCGGCGCAGTCGACCTGTCGTCGCTGCTGCGGCCGCCCGCGGGCGGCCCCTCGACGAACGCAGGGACCGGAACACCCGGCGCGAGCGTGCCGGTACCGGGACTCGTCGTCGACGGCACCGACGCGAACTTCACCGGCATCCTCGACCTCTCGCAGCAGGTGCCGGTGGTGGTCGAGCTGTACCTCGGTTCGCCGTCGCCGACCCTGCAGTCGGTGGTCACCTCGTACGCCGGCCGGGTCATGCTGGCGACCGTCGAGATCAATGCGAACCCGCAGCTGCAGCAGGCCTTCCGCGCCCAGGCGGCGCCGACCGTCGCCGGGGTGATCGGCGGTCGCCCGATCGCGCTGTACGAGGGTGAACTGCCGGATGCCGAGGTGCGGCAGGTCATCGACCAGCTGCTCACACTGGCCGCCCAGAACAACGTGACCGGCGTCGCCGCACCGCAGGACCCGGCCGCCGGGCCGGCCGAACCGGCCGAGCCGGTGGAGGAGCCGCTGCCGCCGCACCACCAGGAGGCGTACGACGCGATCGCCACCGGCGACTACGAGACGGCGATCCGGGAGTACAGGACCGCCATCGCGCAGAACCCGCGGGATCAGCTCGCGGTGGCCGGCCTCGCGCAGGTGTCGCTGCTCGCCCGGCTGGGCACCGAATCCGCCCAGTCGATCCGGGACGCCGCAGCGGCTGATCCGGCGGACGTCGACGCCCAGCTCGCCGTCGCCGACCTCGACGTCAGCGGCGGTCACCTGGAGGACGCGTTCGGCCGGCTGCTCGACCTGTTCCCGTCGGTCGGCCAGCCGTCGAAGGACGCCATCCGCACCCGCCTGCTCGACTACTTCGAGATCGCCGGAGCCGAAGACCCGCGGGTCTCGGCGGCGCGTCGTCGGCTGACGGCCCTGCTCTACTAGCGAAGGCGGGTCGAGCTAGTCGAGACCTCACCAGCGAACTACGTCGGTGAGGTCTCGACGAGCTCGACCGCCTCAGCGGCGGAGCTTCAGCCAGAGCCCGGCGATCGGGGGCAGCGTCAGCTCCGCCGACGCCGGGCGCCCGCCCCACGGTTCCGCCGTGGCGGTGACCGCACCGAGATTTCCGACGCCCGACCCGCCGAACTCGGCGGCATCCGTGTTCAGGATCTCGTCCCAGGTGCCCGCGAACGGCAGGCCGACGCGATACGGCCCGACCGGGTTGCCGGAGAAGTTCATCAGCACCGCGATCGGGTTGCCGTGGTTGTCCCAGCGGAGGAACGACACGGCGTTGTGCTCGGCGTCGCCGGCGTCGATCCACTCGAATCCACCCGGATCGTTGTCGCGCGACCATAGGCTCGCTTCGGCCCGGTAGACCCGGTTCATCTGGCTGACCATGGTGAGCAGGCCGCGGTGGATCGGCTGGTCGAGAATCCACCAGTCGAGGCCGCGCTGCTCGCTCCACTCGGAGGGCTGGCCGAACTCCTGGCCCATGAACAGCAGCTGCTTGCCGGGGTGCGCCCACATGAACGACAGGTACGCGCGGATGTTCGCGAGCTTCTGCCACTGGTCGCCCGGCATCTTGGACAGCAGCGAACCCTTGCCGTGCACGACCTCGTCGTGGCTGATCGGCAGCAGGAACTGCTCCGTATACGCGTAGACCATCGAGAAGGTGATCTCGTTGTGGTGGTAGGACCGGTACATCGGGTCCTCCTCCATGTAGCTGAGGCTGTCGTGCATCCAGCCCATGTTCCATTTGAGGCCGAACCCGAGACCGTCGGAGCTGGTCTGGCGGGTGACACCCGACCACGCCGTCGACTCCTCGGCGATCATCACGATGCCGGGGTTGCGCTTGTACGCGGTGGCGTTCACCTCCTGCAGGAAGCCGATCGCCTCCAGGTTCTCGCGCCCGCCGTGCACGTTCGGCTCCCACTCGCCCGCCTCCCTCGAGTAGTCGAGGTAGAGCATCGATGCCACGGCATCCACCCGCAAGCCGTCGATGTGGAAGTCCTCCAGCCAGTACAGGGCGTTGGCGACGAGGAAGTTGCGCACCTGCGAGTCGCCGAAGTTGAAGACCAGCGTGCCCCAGTCGGGCTGTTCGCCGCGCCGCGGGTCGGAGTGCTCGTAGAGCGGCTGCCCGTCGAAGCGGGCCAGGGCCCACTCGTCCTTCGGGAAGTGCGCGGGCACCCAGTCCATGATCACGCCGATGCCGGCCTGGTGCAGCCGGTCGATGAGGTAGCGCAGATCGTCGGGATGCCCGTACCGACTGGTGGGCGCGTAGTAGCCGGTCACCTGGTAGCCCCATGACCCGCCGAACGGATGCTCGGCGAAGGGCATGAACTCCACGTGGGTGTAGCCGGTCTCGTGCAGGTAGTCGATGAGCTGGTCCGCGAGATCGCGGTAGCCGAGACCGGGTCGCCAGGATCCGAGGTGCATCTCATACACGCTCATGGGGGAGTTGTGCGGGTCTTTCGACGCGCGCTCGGCCAGCCATGCGTCATCCGCCCACTCGTAGAGGGTCTGGCCGATCTTCGACGCGGTGGCCGGCGGAACCTCGGTGTAGCGGGCCATCGGGTCGGCGCGGGTCACCCAGTCGCCGGCCGCCGTGCGCAGCTCGAACTTGTAGGCGTCACCAGGGGTGAGGCCGGGGATGAACAGCTCCCATACGCCATTGTCGTCGAGCCGGCGCATCGAGTGGAGCACGCCGTTCCAGTCGTTGAAGTCGCCGACGACGCGAGCGGCGGTGGCGTGCGGCGCCCAGACCGAGAAGGTGGTGCCCTCGACGTCCTCGTGCGGCCGGTAGTGCGCGCCGAAGACCTTCCACAGCTGCTCGTGGCGGCCCTCGCCCCACAGGAACAGGTCGACCTCGCCGACGGACGGCACGAACCGGTAGGGGTCGTCGGTGGTCCAGTCGGGTGCACCGTCGTAGGTCGTGGTGAGCGTGTACGCCTGGCCGTCACCCGGCAGGAAGCCGTGCCACAGCCCGTGGGACGCGTGGCTGAGGGCGACGGTGGTGCCGTCGGCGCGCAGCGCGGTGACGGCCTTCGCGAGCGGGCGCACCGCGCGCACGACGAAGCCGCCCTCCATCGGGTGCTGCCCGAGCGCGCCGTGGGGCTGCGGATGCCGCCCCTCGACGAGCGCGGCGACGTGATCGGGGTGCAGGTCCGGCAGCGCGGTCTTCTTCACGGCCGCCTTGCGCGCGCGGGGTGGCGCTTTCGCCGGGGTCTTGGCCGGTTCCTTGGTTGCCATCAGGCTGGGCCCTTCGTGAGGTTCACGCTCAGGATGTGCACCGGCTCGACGAAGGCATCGAGCCGTACATAGTCATCTGTACTCCACGTGAACGCCTGGCCGGTGATCAGGTCGGTTACTTCGAAGCTTTCTCCGGGCGCGATGCCGAACACCCGAGGGTCGAGGTGGATGGTCGTCTCGCGCACCGAGTGCGGGTCGACATTGGCCACGACGATGATCGCGTCACCGTCGGGTGCGAACTCGGGAGCGAGATACTTGGAGTAGACGAGTATCGCCGGGTCATCGCTCCAGTGCACCTCGAGGTTGCGCAGCTGCCGCAGGGCCGGGTGCTCGCGGCGGATCCGGTTGAGCTTCGTCAGGTATGGGGCCAGCGACCTGCCGGCCGCCTCGGCCTTGGCGTACTCGCGCGGCCTGTACTCGTACTTCTCGTTGTCGATGTTCTCTTCCGACCCGGCGCGAGCCACGTTCTCGTACAGCTCGTAGCCGGCGTAGACGCCCCAGCTCGGGCTCGCCGTGGCGGCGATGGCGGCCCTCACCTTGTACGCGGGCACGCCGCCGAACTGCAGGTATTCGGAGAGGATGTCGGGCGTGTTCACGAACAGGTTCGGCCGGAAGAAGGCGACATCCTCCTTCGAGATCTCGCGCAGGAACTCCTCGAGCTCCTGTTTCGTGTTGCGCCAGGTGAAGTACGTGTACGACTGCTGGAACCCGACCTGCCCGAGCGCGGCCATCATCGCGGGGGCGGTGAATGCCTCGGCGAGAAACACCACCTCGGGATACTCGGCGTTCACCTCGGCGATCAGCCACTCCCAGAATCGCAGCGGCTTGGTGTGCGGGTTGTCCACCCGGAAGATCCGCACGCCGAAGCCGATCCAGTGCCGCACGATCCGCAGGATCTCGCGGCTGAGCCCCCAGAAGTCGTTGTCGAAGTTGAGCGGGTAGATGTCCTGGTACTTCTTCGGCGGGTTCTCCGCGTAGGCGATCGAGCCGTCCGGCAGCGTGGTGAACCATTCCGGGTGCGCTGTCACCCAGGGGTGGTCGGGCGAGGCCTGCAGCGCCAGGTCGAGCGCGAGTTCGAGGCCCGCGCGCGTGACGGCCCCGACGAAGTACCGGAAGTCGGCCTCATCACCCAGGTCGGGATGGATCGCGTCGTGGCCGCCCTCGGCGCCGCCGATCGCCCACGGCGAGCCGGGATCGTGCTCGCCGACCGTCAGCGAGTTGTTCGGCCCCTTGCGGAAGCTGACGCCGATCGGGTGGATCGGCGGAAGGTAGAGCACGTCGAAGCCCATGCCGGCGACCGCCGGGAGCCGTCGAGCGGCGCTGCGGAAGGTGCCGCTCTGCCAGCTGCCGTCCCGGTTCTTCTTCGCCCCCTCGGAGCGCGGGAAGAACTCGTACCAGGCGCCGACGCCGGCGCGGGTGCGCTCCACCCGGAGCACGTGCTCCTCGCTCTCGGTGGTGAGGGCGGTGAGAGGTGATCGCGCCAGCAGCGGGGTGACTGCCGCGGCGGCGGCGAGGCGGGACGACGGGGTCTGGCGCTTCGCCGCCATCGCCTTCGCGGCCTCCTCGAACACGGCATTGCCCGGGTCAGCCGCCGCCGCGCGCTTGATCAGGTTCCGGCCGATGAGCAGCATCAGCTCCACATCGACACCCGCCGGCACCTTCAGCTCGGCGTTGTGCAGCCAGGTGGCCCACTCGTCCACCCAGGCGCGCACACTCCAGCGCCAGTCGCCCTCCGCGTCGACGAGCGCGCGCGCCTCCCAGCGGTCGCTGCCGTAACCGAGGTCCGTCATCGGGTGGGTCGTGCGGATGCCGGCCGGGCTGATGAGCACGAGCTCGGCCCCCAGGAGGTCGTGGCCCTCCTTGAACACGGTCGCGCTGAACGGCACCACCTCACCGGCGTAGGCCTTCGCCGGCCAGGTGTCTCCCGGTTGCACCGGGGCCAGGTCGCGAATCGGGATACGCCCGATGCGGGGTTCGTAGTCCAATGCCACACTCCGCACAGTAGCCCGTCTGTCTGTCTCCCGTCATCGGCTGTACACCCGGAAGCCGTAGGCTTAAGTCGATGAAGGCCATACGACGTTTCACCGTGCGAACAGTCCTGCCCGACGCCCTCGCCCCGCTCGAGGAACTGGCGACCAACCTGCGCTGGTCGTGGAACATCCCGGCCCGCCACCTGTTCGAGGAGATCTCGCCCGAACTGTGGGAGTCGACCGGCCACGACCCGATCGCCCTGCTCGGCGAGGTGGGGCCCGCGAGGCTCACCGCACTGGCGTCCGACACGGCATTCGTGGCCAGGGCGAAGGCCCTGCTCGACGAGTTGCACCGCTACCTCACCGAGCCGCTCTGGTACCAGAAGAACTGCGACGACTCCGCTCCGAAGGCGATCGGCTACTTCTCTCCCGAGTTCGGCATCGCCGCGGCCCTGCCGCAGTATTCCGGCGGCCTCGGCATCCTGGCCGGCGACCACCTGAAGAGCGCCTCCGACCTCGGCGTGCCGATCATCGGCGTCGGACTGTTCTACCGTTCCGGCTACTTCGCGCAGTCGATCTCGCCCGACGGCTGGCAGCAGGAGTCGTACCCCGTGCTCGACCCGGACGGCCTTCCGCTGTCGGTGCTGCGGCATCCGGACGGCACCGCCGCCCAGATCGTGCTCGCCCTGCCGGGCGGCAAGGCCCTCTACGCGCGCATCTGGCAGGTGGCGGTCGGGCGCATCAGGCTGCTGCTGCTCGACACCGACATCCCGGAGAATGCGGATGAGCTGCGCTCCGTCACCGATCGGCTGTACGGCGGCGGGGGGGAGCACCGGCTGCTGCAGGAGTTGCTGCTCGGCATCGGCGGCGTGCGCGCGATCAAACTGCTCGTCGAGCTGACCGGTGCCGACGCGCCCGAGGTGTTCCACACCAATGAGGGTCACGCCGGGTTCCTCGGGCTGGAGCGCATCAGCGACCTCATCCACGGCGGCCTCAGCTTCGCGGAGGCGCTGCAGGTCGTTCGCGCGGGAACGGTGTTCACCACCCACACGCCGGTCCCGGCCGGCATCGACCGCTTCGACGCGACCCTGGTCACCGAGTACTTCTCCACCGACCTGCTGCCAGGCGTCGATGTGAAGGACGTGCTGGCACTCGGCGCCGAGAACTACAAGGGCGGTACGGCCGGCATGTTCAACATGGCGGTCATGGGCCTCCGGCTCGGCCAGCGCGCCAACGGCGTCTCCAAGCTGCACGGCGAGGTGAGCCGCGGCATGTTCGGGCCGCTCTGGCCCGGATTCGACCAGTCGGACGTTCCGATCACCTCGGTGACCAACGGCGTGCACGCCCCCACCTGGACAGACCCCTCGCTGGTCGCCCTCGCGCAGGACACATTCGGCACCCCCGACACGACCGAGGCCGACTGGGCGTCGCCCTCGGTCACCGACCTCGACCTCTGGAGCGTTCGCAACGGGATGCGCGCGCAGCTCGTCGAGGACGCCCGCAAACGCGTCACCGCGGCCTGGTCCGAGCAGAACCCGGGAGTGGGCGCACCGGCCTGGTTCGGCGAACTGCTCGACCCCAACGTGCTCACCATCGGGTTCGCCCGGCGCGTGCCCACCTACAAACGGCTCACCCTCATGCTGCACGACCCGGAACGGCTGCGTGCCATCCTGCTCTCCGAGGAGCACCCGGTGCAGATCGTCATCGCCGGCAAATCGCACCCGGCCGATGACGAAGGCAAGCGCCTCATCCAGAAGCTGGTCGAGTTCTCGCAGGAGCCGGACATCCGCAAGCGCATGGTGTTCCTGCCCAACTACGACATCGGCATGGCGCAGCTGCTCTACCCGGGCACCGACGTCTGGCTGAACAACCCGCTGCGTCCGCTCGAGGCCTGCGGCACGTCGGGCATGAAGGCGGCGCTCAACGGGTCGCTCAACCTGTCCATCCTCGACGGATGGTGGGCCGAGTTCTACGACGAGGAGAACGGCTGGGCCATCCCGTCCGCCGACTCCGCGGGTGACAGTGCCGAGCGCGACAAGCTCGAAGCGAACTCGATGTACGACCTGATCGAGTACCAGATCGCCCCGCGGTTCTACGACCGTGACAAAGACGGGGTGCCGAAGCGCTGGGTCGAGTCGATCCGGCACACGCTGTCGACCCTGTCGCCCCAGCTCTCCGCCAACCGGATGGTGCGCGAATACGTCGAGCGTCTCTCCCTGCCGGCCGCGGCATCCGCCCGCGCCATCGCGAAAGACCGGTACGCGCCGGCCCGCGCGCTCGCCGCCTGGAAGACCCGGCTCACCGACGCGTGGCCGCACGTCTCCGTCGCCCACGTCGAATCGGGCGGGGTGGATGCCGTGCCCCAGGTCGGCGACGAACTGCACGTTCGCGCGCAGGTCAACGTCGACGGGCTCAGCCCGGATGACCTGAAGGTCGAAGTGGTGTTCGGCCGCGCGCGCGAGGGTGACAACCTCGTCGACCCCCAGCGGATCGAACTCACCGCGGAGCCGGCATCCGGCAGCACCGTCGAGTACACCGGGACCGTCGCGCTGGACCGCGCCGGCAGCTTCGGCTACAACGTGCGCGTCGTGCCGAACAACCCGCTGCTCGCCTCCCCGGCCGAGCTCGGTCTGATCGCCGTCGCCCAGTAGCGCTTAAGCGGGTCGAGCTCGTCGAGACCTCACCGGCGAATTACGGCGTTGGTGAGGTCTCGACGAGCTCGACCCGCCTAAGGGCGGGCTATCGCCGCGGTGACACCGCCGGTCGCCCGCAGCAGGTCGGCGGGCGCCAGCTCGAGGTCGAAGCCGCGCCGGCCGCCGCTCACGAAGATCGTGTCGAAGAGCTCCGCCGTCTCGTCGAGCACCGTCGTGAGCGCGGTCTTCTGGCCGATCGGGCTGATGCCGCCGACCACGTACCCGGTCCTGCGTTCGGCGAGCTTCGGATCCGCCATCTCCGCCTTCTTCGCCCCGACCGTCGCAGCCAGCGCCTTCAGGTCGAGTTTGCCCGAGACCGGCACGATCCCGACGACGAGCGCGCCGTCCGCATCGGCGAGCAGCGTCTTGAACACCCGGTCGGGGTCCGCCCCCAGCACGGATGCCGCCTCGAGCCCGAACGAGGTCACGCTCGCGTGGTGCGCATACTCGTGCTCGGTGAACGGGATGCCGAGGGCCTGCAAGGCAAGGGTGGCCTGCGTCGTGGTCAATGGGCGCGGAACAACTGCATCGACGCCGGGGCGATCGTCAGCTCGGTGCCCGGCGCATGGGTTTCGGCCGCGGCATGGTCGTCGGCGCTGTTCCACAGCAGTTCGTAGGAGGTGACGCCCTCGTGCTCGGGCAGGCACACCGTCTCCTGTTGTTCCAGCCCGTGCACGATGAGCAGGATCCGGTTGAACTCCTCGAACTCCGGGGTGGAGGCGGCGAGATACTGCAGCGTGCGCTCGGCGGGGGAGTCCCAGTCGGTGATCGACATCGACAGCCCCTCCTTGTTGAACCAGTCCATCTGGGTCGCGGAGGGCACGGTCTCGCCGAAGATCCCGTAGCGCACCGGCCGGAGCGCCGGGTTCTCGCGGCGCAGGCGCAGCAGCTTCTGGGATACCTGCAGC
>FSWJ01000567.1_pt1 | contig 64270 bp, 62 predicted proteins | sample 1637851 | NCBI WGS metagenome assembly FSWJ01 (sample SAMEA3914789, study PRJEB12502) | metagenome | biome: forest; material: soil | place: Canada | collected 2011-07-03 | depth 0.3 m | reverse complement strand
GCGTCCGTCTCGATGAGGGGCTTCAGCGTGTTCCCCCCGGCCGTCTCGAGCCACTTCTTCGACCAGTCGGCGGGCGGGCGGCCACTGGTGATCTCGAGTTCCGCGAGCAGGTCGGTGAGCTCGGTGTTGCCGTATTCGTGCTTCCTGAAGTACGCCGCCACGCCGGCGAAGAAGGCGTCTTCGCCCACCCAGGCGACGAGCTGCTTCAGCACCGAGCCGCCCTTGGCGTAGGTGATGCCGTCGAAATTCACCTGCACGTCTTCGAGGTCGTTGATGGTCGCGACGACGGGGTGGGTGGAGGGCAGCTGGTCCTGGCGGTACGCCCAGCTCTTCTCCATGGCCTGGAAGGTGGTCCACGCCTCGGTCCACTCGGTGGCGTTCGCGGTCGCCATGGTGGACGCCCACTCGGCGAAGGACTCGTTCAGCCAGAGGTCGTTCCACCACTTCATGGTCACCAGGTCGCCGAACCACATGTGGGCGAGCTCGTGGGTGATCGTGACGACGCGGCGCTCCTTGATCGCGTCGGTCACCTTGGAACGGAACACGTAGGTCTCGGTGAAGGTGATCGCTCCCGCGTTCTCCATCGCGCCGGCGTTGAATTCCGGCACGAACAGCTGGTCGTACTTGGCGAAGGGGTACGGGTAGTCGAACTTCTCCTCGTAGTACGCGAAGCCCTGGCGGGTCTTCTCGAAGATGTAGTCGGCATCCACGAATTCGCTCAGCGACCTGCGCGAGAAGATGCCGAGCGGGATGACCCGCCCGCTCTTCGAGGTGAGCTCGCTTCGGATCACGGCGTACGGCCCGGCGATGAGCGCGGTCACGTAGCTGGAGAGGATGGGCGTTGCGTCGAAGCTCCAGGTCGACGTTCCGTCGCCGCGGTCTTCGGGGTCGGGGGTGGGGGAGTTGCTCACGACCTCCCAGGCGCTCGGGGCGGTGACGGTGAAGGCGAACGTGGCCTTCAGGTCGGGCTGCTCGAACACGGCGAACACGCGGCGGGAGTCGGGCACCTCGAACTGCGAGTACAGGTACACCTCGCCGTCGACCGGGTCGACGAAACGGTGCAGGCCCTCACCGGTGTTCGTGTACATCGCGTCGGCCACGACGGTGAGGACGTTGTCGGCGGCCAGGCCGTCGAGCTGGATGCGGACGCCGTCGCTCACGCTCGCGGGGTCGAGTTCGGCGCCGTTCAGCGTGACGGAATGCACGGTTCTCGTGATGGCGTCGATGAAGGTCGACGCACCCGGAGTCGCGGAAAACGTCACCGTGGTCGTGCTGCGGAAGGTCTCCGGCCCGGTGGTCAGGTCGAGGTCGATGTCATAGCTCGCGACCGAGACGATCGCTTTGCGCTGCTGCGCTTCGACTCGCGTGAGGTTCTCTCCGGGCACGGCTGACTCCTTCGGTGCTGGTTCGTTTCCAGCAAGCGAGTCTACCGAGCGGTGTGTCTATCGAACGGCCGCGAGCTCGCTTTCGTGAACGGTCGCGGCCGGCTGCATCGCGCGGATGCTGGACTCGAGTAGGCGCCTCAGCCGGTCATCCGGATCGGGCACGCAGGCCTCGGCGATGCCGATCACCGCGGTGCGCACGATCGCGTCGCACATGCGGTCGATGAGTTTCTCGCTGATCGGGCCGGCATCGAGCAGAAACCGCGCTGCCCAGTCGCGGGCATCCGGCACGAGCGCGAGGCCGTCGTCGATCCGGGCGACCAGTTCGGCGTCTTCGACGAGCGAGCGGCAGCGCAGTGCACCCGCGGCGAGGGCCCGCTGGCGGCCGACGCTGACCACCGGCAGGGCCGCGGTGAGGGCGTCGACCGTGATGCGGAGGGTGGTGCGGCGCCCGTCGCCGAGCAGGCCGACCACCGACGGAACGAGTACGACCAGGTCGCTGCGGGACGCATCCGAGCTGCAGTCGTTCACCAGCCGGGCCAGGTCGGCCAGCATCGGGTGGGTGCACGCGGGGTGATCGCTCCAGCGCTCACCGGCGAGGTAGGAGGCGTACTCCATGAAGCAGGCGCCGCTCCTCGGGGAGCGATGCCGCCCGCGCCCCAGCACTGGCATGACGAGCGGAACTGACGAAATCGACTGACGCATCGCGAAACCTCCCACGCTGAGGACCCTTTCATCCAGTGTCCTCCCTCCGCTCCCCGGCCACCAGTGGGGGAATAGTGGCGCGCCGCGGGAGTTTGATGGATACATGACAGATCAGCAGACCACCGCCGTCGATTTCTGGTTCGACCCCTCCTGCCCGTGGGCCTGGATGACGAGCCGCTGGGTCGACGAGGTCACCCCGCAGCGCGATCTCGACGTGAGCTGGCACATCATGAGCCTCGCCGTGCTCAACGAGGACAAGGATGTCCCGGAGAGCTATGCGGCCTTCTTCCCCAGGGCCCTGCGCTATACGCGACTCGTCGCCGCGGTGCGGGAGCTGCACGGGAAGGAGGTCGTGAAGCCGCTCTACGATGCGCTCGGCGTGCGGATCCACAACGCGGGGCGCAAAGACGTCGACGCGGTTATCGCGGAGTCGCTCGCCGAGGTGGGACTTCCGGCCGACCTGGCCCGGTACGCCGACAGCGATGAGTACGACGAGCAGATGCGGGCATCCCACTTCGACGGCATCGAGCGGGTCGGGCAGGACGTCGGGACCCCGGTGATCGCCGTCGGCGACAACGCCTTCTTCGGCCCGGTGATCTCGCCTGCCCCGCACGGCGACCAGGCGGTCGCGCTCTGGGACGGCGTGCTCGCGATGAGTTCCTATGACGGCTTCTTCGAACTGAAGCGCTCGCGGACGCGTGACCCTATCTTTGAGTGATGCACTCAACGGTGTTCGAGCGGTCCGTCCCTGATCCCAGGGTCGTGCGGCAGGCGCTCGCCGGCTCCCGCCTGACGCCGTTCTGGCTCGACGGGCTCGCCGCACCCGCGTTCCCGCGCTACAGCGGTGCCGGGGAGTGGGACCTGGCGGTCGTCGGCGGCGGGTACACGGGGCTCTGGACCGCGCTACTGGCCACGCAGCGGCAGCCGGGGCTGCGTGTCGTCGTGCTGGAGGGGCGCAGGGTCGGGTCCGCCGCATCCGGGCGCAACGGCGGGTTCGTCGAGTCGACGCTCACCCACGGCGAGTCCAACGGCCGCACCCGTTTCGCCGACGAGTACGACGAGCTCGAGCGGCTCGGGCAGCAGAACCTCGATGAGATCGAGGCGACCGTCGGCGCGCTCGGCCTGGACTGCGAGTTCGAACGGCCCGGGTCCCTCACGGTGGCGACCGAGCACTACCAGCTGGACGAGCTCGCCGCCGCCCACGACGGCGACGACGTGCTGTTTTTCGACGCAAGCGCCACTAGGGCGCGCGTCGATTCGCCCAGCTATCTCGGGTCGGTGTTCAGCAGGCGCACGACCGCGCTCGTGCATCCGGGCAAGCTCGCCGCCGCACTGGCGAGGGCGTGCGCGGATGCCGGGGTCGAATTCTTCGAGAATTCACCCGTACTCGGCATCGACAGCGAGCTGCTCGGCGCGCCGGTCATCCTCACGCTGGGCGGCGGCTTCGTGCGCGCCGACCGGGTGGCGCTGGCGACCAACGCGTTCCCGTCGCTGCTGAAACGGTTCCGGTTGCACACGGTGCCCGTCTACGACTACGTGCTCATGACCGAGCCGCTCACGGCATCCCAGCTCGCTTCGATCGGCTGGCAGGGTCGCGAGGGGCTGTCGGACTCGGCGAACCAGTTCCACTACTACCGGTTGAGCGCCGACAACCGCATCCTGTGGGGCGGGTACGACGCGATCTATCACTACGGCGGCCGCATCCGCACCGCCTACGAGAACCGGCCGAGCACCTTCGCGAAGCTCGCCTCACACTTCTTCACCACCTTCCCGCAGCTGGAGGATGTCAGGTTCAGCCACCGCTGGGCCGGGGTGATCGACACCAGCACCAGGTTCTGCGCGTTCGTCGGGCTGGCCCGCCAGGGCCGGGTCGCCCACGCTGCCGGCTACACCGGGCTGGGGGTCGCTGCCACCCGGTTCGCCGCCCAGGTGATGCTCGACCGGCTGTTCGGCGAGAGCACGGAGCGCACGAACCTGACGATGGTGAACGAGCTGCCGCTGCCCTTCCCGCCGGAACCGGCCGCGTGGCTCGGCGTGCAGGCCACCCGCCGGGCGCTCGACGCCGCCGACCACGACGAGGGCCGGCGCAACCTGTTCCTGCGCACGCTCGACACCCTCGGCCTCGGCTTCGATAGCTGAGCGCTGTTCTTCGCGGCGGGGATATGCGGGGTCGCGGCGGGAAAAACTGCTCGCAGAGGGAGTTACAACTCTCGCCGCGAGCAGATATACCTGCCGCGAGAGAAAAGGGCGCGGGATGTCGGGGCCGGCGAGTAACGTCCCGTCCATGAAGCAAATCGATCTCTTCCTCATGTCAGACGCGGCCATGCGCGAGGTGATCGACATGCTCGACGTCGACCAGCTCGCGATGCCGGTTCCCGCGGCCTGGAGCCGCCAGCCCGAGCCCACACTGCGCGACATCCTCGCCGCGCACGCCTATGACGAGGCCTGGATTCCGGATGTGCTGGCCGGCAAGTCGAAGGCGGACGGCGACCCGTGGACGGGCGACCTCCTCGGCGACGACCCGATCGCCGGCTACGACGAACTCAACGACATCGCCACCGAGGCCATGATGAGCGACAGGCTCACGCCGGAGCAGATCGTGCATTTCCAGTACGGCGACTACCCGCTGTCGGAGGGCCTCCTGCACGTCTCGATGTACCGCGCCTTCCAGGCATGGTCGGTCGCCCACCTCGTCGGCCTCGACTACCAGCTGCCCGACGCGCTGGTCGACATGCTCTGGGATCAGCTGGTTCCCCGGGCCGAGGAGTTCCGTTCGTACGGTGCGTTCCTTCCCGAGGTGACCGTTCCGGAAGGGTCGAGCAAAGAGGTGCGGCTGCTCGGAATCGCCGGCTACTACGTGCCGTAGGTTTTATCCATGCGCATCCACATCGCGACCGATCACGCCGGACTCGATTTCAGCAAAGACCTGCAGGCGCACCTGGCGGCGAACGGGCACGAGGTGATCGACCACGGGCCGAAGACGCTCGACCCGGTGGACGACTACCCGAGCTTCTGTATCAACGCCGCCCGCGCCGTGGTGCGCGACCAGCAGGCCGGCATCACCTGCCTCGGCGTCATCTTCGGCGGTTCGGGCAACGGCGAGCAGATGTCGGCGAACAAGGTGATCGGCGCGCGCGCGGCCCTGGTCTGGAGTCACGAGACCGCGCTGCTCGCGCGCCAGCACAACGACGCCAACCTCATCTCCATCGGAGCGCGTCAGCACACGGTCGAGGAGGCCACGGCCTTCATCGACACCTTCATCGCCGAACCGTTCTCGGGTGAGGAGCGCCACGTGCGGCGCATCGCCCAGATCGCCGAGTATGAGAAGACCGGCCTGATCGCCGGTCGCGAGATCGACTAGCTCAGATGCCTGAAGGCCACTCCGTCCACCGGATCGCGCGACAGTTCGCGTTCCACTTCGTCGGGCATCCGATCGCCGTCAGCTCCCCGCAGGGCCGCTTCGCCGACGGCGCGGCGAAGCTCGACGGCCGCACCATGACCGACGCCAAGGCGGTCGGCAAGCAGATGTTCCTCGAGTTCGATCACCAGCTCTGGATGCGGGTGCACCTCGGGCTGTACGGGGCCTGGGACTTCGCCGGCGAGATCACCGTCGACGCCACCACGGCATCCGCGAACGGCCGCATGGGACAGACCAACCAGCGCGGCACCGACCTGGCCAACTGGGAGGACTCGCTGTCGAGCATCGGTGCTCCGCGGCGCGCGAGGCTGCGGATGTCGGAGCAAGAGGTCGAGGGAGCGCTCGAGACCTTCCCGCCCGAGCCGGTCGGTGCGGTGCGAGTGCGCCTGCTGACCGATGCCGCGGTCGCAGACCTGCGCGGGCCGACCGCCTGCGAGGTGCTCACCCCCGACCAGGTGGATGCCGCGATCGCGAAACTCGGACCGGACCCACTGATCGACGACTCGCCCGAAGCCGAGGAACGGTTCGTCACGACGGTCCGCAAGAAGCCGACAGCGATCGCGCTCCTGCTGATGGACCAGGGCGTCGTGAGCGGCATCGGGAATGCCTACCGCGCGGAACTGCTGTTCCGCGCCCGGCTCGATCCGCACACCCCGGGCAGGCAGGTGCCGGAGAAGAAGGTGCGCGAGCTGTGGCACGACTGGGCTCACCTGCTTGCGATCGGTGTGCAGACCGGGCAGATGCTGACCATGGAGGGGCTGTCGGACGAGGACTACGTGAAGGCCCTCGCCAGCCGCGACGACCGGCACTGGGTCTACCACCGCGCCGGGCTGCCGTGTCGCGTGTGCGGAACGAACATCGTGATGGAGGAGCTCGGCGGCCGCAAGCTCTACTGGTGCCCGAAGGATCAGAAGTAATGCGGCACACGCCGAGCTTTCTGCTCGAGGACGAGAACGAGGTCAGGCGGCTGATCCGCGAGAACCCGTGGGCGACGATCGTGTCGAACACGGCGACCGGCCTGGTCGCGTCGCACTACCCGGTGGTGCTCGAGGAGAACCAGCCCGGCATCAGCATCGTCAGTCATGTCGGGCGTCCCGACGAGCAGCTGCACGAGCTGGGCCGGCACGAGGTGCTGGTGATCATCCAGGGGCCGCACGGCTACATCTCGCCCTCCTGGTACGGCGCGGAACCCGCCGTGCCGACCTGGAACCACGTCACCGCGCACCTGTACGGCACGCCCGAGATCCTGAGCGACGACGAGAACTACCGGGTGCTCGGCGACCTGGTCGACTACTTCGAGAACCGGATGCCGGAGCCCGCCCGCCTCGAATACGTCGAGGAGTACGCGAAACGCATCGTGAAGGGCACCGCCGGGTTCCGCCTGCGCGTCACCCGCTTCGACGCGCGGCTGAAACTGAGCCAGAACCGGTCGCCCGAGATCGTCGAGACGATCATCGACCAGCTCGAGCACGGCGAGCACTACTCGCAGCCGGCGCTGGCCCGCGAGATGCGCCGGGTGCACCCTGCGCCGCCTCCAGCACAATGATCCTCCGGAACGCGCGAGTCGGGGATCGGCTGGTCGACCTGTTCATCGAAGGCGGGGCGCTCGTTGCGTCCGCTGGCGGCCCCGAACTCGATCTTGCCGGCAGGTGGGTGACCCCGGGGCTCTGGGACAACCACGTGCACTTCAGCCAGTGGGCGCTGGTCAGCCGGCGGCTGGACCTGTCGGGAGCGACCTCCGCGAAGCACGCGGCGCAGCTGGTGCGCGACGGGCTGGTGACCGGGCATCCGGTACCGTTCGTCGGCTACGGGTTCCGGGACGGGCTGTGGCCGGACGCGCCCAACCTCACCGACCTGGACGCGGCATCCGGCACCGTGCCTGTCGTGCTGGTCAGCGCCGACGTGCACTCGGTGTGGCTGAACACGGCGGCGCTCGAACTGTTCGGGCATGCCGGGCATCAAACGGGACTGCTGCGGGAGGATGCCGCGTTCGAGATCGAGCGCCGGATCGACACCCTGTCCGACGCGGAGATCGACGCACTCGCCGCCCGCGCCGCGAGCGCCGCCGCGGCCCGCGGGGTGGTCGGCATCGTCGACCTCGAGATGGCGTGGAACCTGGAGTCCTGGCAGCGGCGTGCCATCGACAGCCTGCGGGTCGAGTTCGGCGTCTACCGGGAACATCTCGACCGGGCGATCGAGCTCGGGCTGCACACGGGGCAGCGGATTGACGAGCTGCTCACGGTCGGCCGGTTCAAGATCCTCATCGACGGGTCGCTCAACACCCGTACGGCGTACTGCTACGACGAATACCCGGGTGGCGGCCACGGACTGCTCACTGTCGAGCCCGACGAACTGCTGCCGCTGATGACCCGCGCGTGGGCAGCGGGTATCGAACCGACCGTGCACGCGATCGGCGACCACGCCACGACCCTCGCCCTCGACGCCTTCGAGGCGATCGGATGCCGCGGCCGCATCGAGCACGCCCAGCTGGTTTCCGAGAACGACCTGCCCCGATTCGCGCGCCTCGGAATCACCGCGAGCGTGCAACCCGAGCACGCGATGGATGACCGCGATGTCGCCGACCACTATTGGGACGGTCGTGCAGGCCGCTCGTTCCCGTTGCGAAGCCTGCTCGACGCCGGCGCGGAGCTGGCCCTGGGGTCGGATGCCCCGGTCGCGCCGCTCGACCCCTGGGTGACGATGGCGGCGGCGGTCACCCGTGGTCGTGGCGGACGGGAGCCGTGGCATCCCGAGCAGGCGATCACTCCGGCGCAGGCGCTGGCAGCATCGACGCGAGTGGCTCTCGAGGTCGGCCAGGCGGCAGACATCGTGGTCGTGGATGCGGACCCGGCGGACCCGGAGGCACTCCGCGGCATGCCAGTGGCGGCCACCCTGGTGGGTGGCCGTTTCAGCTACTCAGAACTCGGTAGTTGAGCTCGTCGAAATCAGGCGCTGATCAGCATGCGCTGCTGGGAGGCGAGCTGAACCTCGGGACGGATGTCCTCGATACGGTTCGTCCAGCTCATGCCGTTCCACCAGCGGACCTGGGGGAGACCGAGCGGGTCACGGTACCAACCGGCAGGCGCGACAGCGGGAGTAGTAGAAGACATTTCGGGTATTCCTCTTCGGGTGTTTGCCCCACCGCAAGGGGGCCGTTCGGGAGCGGTTGTACCGAGGTTAGTCCGCATAAGTGCGGACAACCTAGTCCCCCCTTAGGGGGACGCCGATATATCGGACCGTCCACGCCGCCGAACTGCCCGAAATGGTTGGATTCTGGGCGGAAAAACCAACCATTTCGGGCAACTCGAATCGGATCACGTAGGGTCAGGTCGTGAGACTCAGCGCCCGAGCCATCCTGTTCGACATGGACGGCACGCTCGTCAACTCCGACGGCGCGGTGCGGCGCATCTGGACGAACTTCGCGGAGCGCTTCGGGCTGGATGTGGACGAGATCCAGAAGACATCGCACGGCGTGAAGATGAGTGAGACGATCAGGCGGTGGGCGCCGGCGGAGATCGACGAGTTCGCTCTTGAGGCAGAACTGCAGGCGATCGAACTCGCCGACCGTGACGGCATCGAGCCGGTGCCAGGTGCTGCGGCGTTCCTGGCGTCGCTGCCGGCGGACCGGGTCGCTCTCGTGACCTCGGCGACCGCGCCGCTGGCCAGGATGCGGATGGAGATCTGCGGGCTGCCGATGCCCTCGGTCCTCGTCACGGCCGAAGACGTGACCGTGGGCAAACCCGACCCCGAGTGTTACCGGCTCGCCGCGTCTCGACTGGGCGTCGACGCTTCGGACTGCATCGTGGTCGAGGATGCCGAGGCCGGCATCAGCGCGGGCCTCGCGGCGGGTGCGACCGTGGTCGTCGTGGGGGAGTGGGCGAGCGCGGCGACCGAGGGGCTGGTGCGGTTGCGCGACTATCGCGGCATTCAGGACCTCGTCGACCTATTGTGAGGTGCCCGAATTGCCAGACTCTGGCCATGGATTTCAAGGACTGGTTCTCGAAACTCGCCGATGACACGAAACTGTGGCTGATCCAGAACAGGGGTGGGCGCGTCCGGCTGAGATCAGTGCTGTGAGCCACGTGCTCTAACCACCGCTTCCCAGCTCCAGAAAACTGAAGAAGCTACTGAAGGTCACGTCGACACCAAGGCATGGGGCGTGATTTCTTCGTTCCTAACTCGATTCTCAACAGTGAGGACATCCGCTAAACCAGCAACTGCTGGCACGGCGCTAATACCACTGAGCTACGCCGCCGTGGTGTGAACATGTTCCGGACCGATGCGCAGAATATGAAAGCGTGCCGTCTCGACACAATGCTGAGGCTCCCCCACCAGCGGCAGGAGCAGGAGCAGGAGCAGGCGCGACGACCACGGGAGGGGGCGGTGGTGGCGCCGCTACTGTGAGCGTCACAGTGGATCCCGGAGCGAGTGGAGTTCCTGCCGTGGGACTCTCACTGACGTACGTGTAGCCCGTGGGATCGGCTACGGAAGCTCCGGAGCTGTCAACGACGACGACGACGTAACCGTTTGCGGTTAAGGCCGCTTGCGCGCTTGCTGGAGCTTGAGCTGAGACGTCGGGCACTGGTGGCGGAGGCGTCGGAGTTGGCGTGGGTGAAGGTTTATCTGGAGCGGGTCTAGTCACCGTTGCATGAGTAGATGAAATGCTCGATTGGCTGTCTGCTCGTTGGGTCGAGACCCCTGCGGAGTAAACCGAGAACGACACGATGCTCGTTAAGAACGCGAAGATGCTCATGACTAGACCAGCGACGGCTAGGTTCCGACGTCGACTCTTCCGCGTCAACCCGACAATGGCGACGATGAACGCTGGAAGAGTGAAGAACCATGCGAATAATGCTGCGGGAGCAATGAAAGCTATTGCGAGACCAATCAATGCCAGCAGTAGCGCGACAACTCCTACCGTGCTAAAAGCTCGTGACGCGGCCGTGCCTTCGGCGGGTGGTGGTGTAGGCGCCTTACTCGACATGGCCGAAGACTACTGGTCGGGTTGGTTTGCTGAATAGGCCATCGGACACCCCCATTCGGAGGGGATGAGAACGATTCGGTTACGACGGAGGCCCAGAGACAGCCTCATAGGACACAGTCGGCCAATCATATTGACCGCCGTTTTGCTCGGACATGGGATGCCTAATTGGCCCCGCCCCAGTAGCGGTGATCATATCGACAGTAGGGATCTCGAACCCAACCGGGAGGCATTGGCGCCACGATACGAACATGTGTGTCCGTCACTGTGATCGAACTCGCGGCGGCCGGAATCTTGGTCATACTGGGTGCGCTCTCAAAGCTATCGAACCCGGACGCCCACGCCGCCCTTTTTCGCTCGCGCTAAGCGACTCTTTCCCTTCTCCGCCCGCTCAAATAAGCCCAAACCGCAGTCCGGATTTCCCCGACTAGTAGCGACAAGCCACACAGCCCGTACACCGAGGACGGGCTTCCGAGCGAGTTGGAATAAGTCTGGATGATGTCGAGATTGAGTTGGCCGGCGCCAGCAGCCTCGAGATGCATCTCGAAGATCCGCTAGGTGAGTATGGCCAACGACGGCAAACAGGTTCTGGAGTGGAAGGACGCTTACCGCGTCGGAAGCGGGTACTGCTCGGGACGGCTCCCGACGGAGTGTTCGGACTCACCCCGAGATCACTTGATGGGGTTCGAACGCAGCGAGCTTGCGGAGGTGGCGAGCCGCGCTTTCGGCGGAGTCGGGGCGTGGCGGCACGGCGCGCAAGATTGCAATATTGGCAATGTCGATCTGTCGATGGAGCCGCCGCGCCTCTACTTGGTCCGTTTCACAGCACGATAGACGCTGGCGCGCCTCATAGGGACGGCATCCGCGATGAACTTGATCAGAATTCTTCTGATCGCGGAGTGCTCTAACAGTCTCGATGTTTTCCGGGTTCAGCTTGGTGGGTGTGCGGTCGATCTTGATGTTCTTCGCGGCCCGTGCTGCCCGATAGGGATGGGGTGCAGTCGGGTGGCCTAGCCCGAATAGGGCGACAGGGCGATGGTCAGCACGACCACGAGGACTCCCAAGAATTTCGGGAGAGCTGCGCGATATCGAGCAGGCCGCTTCCTATCTGACCGTCACTTTGCCGTTCATGCACCGGATGGTGAGAGAAAGAAGAATTACTTTCCATCACGTCGGCAGATAGGTGAGATTCGACCCGGCAGACCTAGACGACTTCATCGACGCGGGCAGGGTCGAGCATCGCTGAGGATCGTCTCCACTGTTACTTCGGAGGGTGCCCAAACAGCGCGGCGGGGATCAGGATGGCGCCCATCAGGCAAGCGATGCAGCCAATCGCTACCATCTGCCACGGCGGCACGACAACAGCACGGCGCCACATGACGAGCGTGGTCGCTTGGCTCACGCGGGTCTGCCATGCGGCCATCCGAACTCGGAACACGATCAGCAGCACGCCGACGGCGATCAGGCCTAGTCCCACGAATGACAGCCACCAATTCGCACCCATGGGCCCAAAGTAGCGGACTGTGGTCGCTCGGGCGCGAAGTGGGCGCGTGACGGTCAGCGCGACGGCCTAGGAGAGCGGGCGGGCAGGTCCCGCGAAAGAGCGATGCTCTTTCGCCACCGGCGAGATCCCCTACTGTGCCGCCGCCAGATCGCTGCGCGATCCTACGGACTGCGCAGCGGGGGCCCATTCGATTCCTGTGTTACCCAGTCTCCGAAATGGCAGAGGCCCAAGCCGCGCTTTGCGCGGCTTGGGCCTCTGCCATTTCGGAGGGGATGACGAGAATCGAACTCGCGTGATCAGTTTGGAAGACTGAGGCTCTACCATTGAGCTACATCCCCGGGGAGGCCCGAAAAGGGCCGAGGAATACTGTACCGGAACCGGCCTTGGTGTGCGCGCGGAGCGTGGACGTGGGAACATCGTCACGCAGCGCCACCCCATGAAAAGGATGCACATGAAAGACGCCGGCCTCAGGGAGAGATTCCGCTACTGGTTCGACAGCGTCATGGCACGCGGAACCGGCGCCGTCGTCGGATTGCTCGGCATAGTCGTCGTCATCTTCATCGTGCTTTCGGCCATCGTGATCGTCGTGCTGCACATCGTGCCGAAAAGCGAGAATTCGCTCGGTGAGGCGATCTGGCAGAACCTCATCCGCACTATTGACAGCGGATCGTTCGCGAGCGACCTGGGCTGGCCGTTCCGCATCGCGATGCTCATCGTCACCATCTTCGGCATCTTCGTGCTCGCCAGCCTGATCGGCATCATCTCCAGCGGCTTCGACAGCCAGGTGGAGAACCTCCGCAAGGGGCGCTCGCGCGTGCTCGAGACCGACCACACGCTCATCCTCGGCTGGAGCAGCAAAGTCTTCCCCATCATCAGCGAGATCAGCATCGCCAACGAGTCGCGCAGGCGGCCGTCGATCGTCGTGCTCGCCCCCGGGGACAAGGTGGAGATGGAAGAGGCCATCCACTCGGCGGTGCCCGACCTCGGCAAGACCCGGGTGGTCGTGCGCTCAGGCGACCCGATGAACCTGACCGACCTGACGCTGTCGAACCCGCACTATGCCCGCAGCGTCATCATCCTCGCCCCCGAAGACAACGAGGACCCCGATGCCGTCGTCATCAAGACCGCCCTTGCGCTCACCAACAACCCGCACCGCAAAGACGACAAGTACCACATCGTCGGCGAGATCCGGGATCCGGAGAACCTGGAGGCCGCCAACCTGGTCGGCAAGGACGAAGCGCACTGGGTGCTGGCCAGCGACCTGATCAGCCGCATCACCGTGCAGAGCTGCCGGCAGAGCGGGCTCAGCGTGGTGTACACCGAACTGCTCGACTTCGACGGCGACGAGATCTACTTCAGCGACCAGCCGTCCCTCTACGGCAGGACCTACTTCGACACCCAGCTGGCGTTCGCCGAGTCCACCGTCATGGGCATCGTCAAGGGCGAGACCGTGCACATCAACCCCGGTGCGGAGACGAAGTACGACGACGGCGACCAGCTCATCCTCATCGCCGAAGACGACAGCACCATCGCGCTGTCGACGCCCGGGGCGCCACAGCTCGACCTGATCAGCACCTCGAAGGCGGTCACGGCGAAGCCGGAGCGCACCCTCGTGCTCGGCTACAACTCGGCCCTGCAGGTGATGCTGCGCGAGCTGAACGAATACGTCGCTCCCGGTTCGGCCGTGACCGTCGTCGCCCAGGGGGTCACTCCCGCGTTCCCGACGTTCAGCAACATCACGGTGGAGTTCCAGAACGGCGACACCAACAGCCGCGCCGCCCTGGAGAGCCTCACGGTGGAGACCTACCAGCACATCATCGTGCTGGCGTACAAGGAGTCGCTCGACCCGCAGCGTGCGGATGCCAAGACCCTGGTCACGCTGCTGCACCTGCGCGATATGGCCGACCGGGCATCCATCGACCTGAACGTCGTCAGCGAGATGCTCGACGACTCCAACCGTGAGCTGGCGGAGGTCACCAAGGCCGACGACTTCATCGTCAGCGACAAGCTGGTCAGCCTGCTGCTCTCGCAGGTCTCGGAGAACAAGCAATTGACGGATGTCTTCGACACCCTCTTCTCGAGCGAGGGCAGCGAGATCTACCTGCGCCCGGCCGAGCTGTACGTGAAACCGGGCACCGGCGTGGACTTCTATACGGTGCTGGAGGCCGCCCGTCGCCGCGGTGAGACTGCGATCGGTTATCGCGTCGCGGCGCTCGCGCACGACAGCGAGCAGCAGTACGGCGTGGCTGTGAACCCGCGCAAATCGGACCAGGTCAGCTTCGTGCCGGGCGACAAGGTGATCGTTCTCGCTGAAGATTAGAAGCAGGCCGAAGACTGGACAAGGGGTGGTCTAGACTCAGTGAGGCCCATTTTCGGGGCGTAGCTCAGCTTGGTAGAGCACTCGGTTTGGGACCGAGAGGCCGCAGGTTCGAATCCTGTCGCCCCGACTCGCCTCACATATACGACACACGCACACAGGAGATCCTTTCGTGAAGACCACGGTTGACAAGTTGAGCCCGACGCGCGTGAAGCTGAGCATCTCAGTCACGCCGGAGGAGCTGAAGCCGAGCATCGATCACGCCTACTCGCACATCGCCGAGTCGATCAACATCCCCGGCTTCCGCAAGGGCAAGGTGCCGCCGCCCATCATCGACCAGCGGGTCGGACGCGAAGAGGTGCTCAATCACGCCGTGAGCGACGGCCTCGACAAGTTCTACCGCCAGGCCATCGACGAGCAGAAGATCAAGCCGCTCGGCCGCCCGGAGGCGGACGTGAAGGTGCTGCCCGCCGTCAAGGACTTCACCGGTGATCTCGAGGTCACGGTCGAGGTCGACGTGCGCCCCGAGTTCACCATCCCGAACCTCGAGGGCCTGCAGCTCACGGTTGACCCGATCACGGTCTCCGAGGAGGATGTCGACGCCGAGCTGACCGAGCTGCTGGAGCGCTTCGGCACCCTCATCACCGTCGACCGGCCGGCCAAGTCGGGCGACTTCGCCCAGATCGACCTGGTCGCCACCATCAACGGTGACGAGGTCGACACCGCGAACGCGATCTCCTACGAGGTCGGCTCCGGCGACCTGATCGACGGCATCGATGAGGCGCTCGACGGCCTCAGCGCCGGCGAGACCACGGTCTTCGAGTCGAAGCTCCTCGGCGGCGACAATGAGGGCGAGTCGGCCGAGATCACTGTGAAGCTGCTCGCCGTGAAGGAGCGCGAACTGCCGACGGCGGACGACGACTTCGCGCAGATCGCCAGCCAGTTCGACACTCTCGCCGAACTGCGGGAAGACATCCGCGGCCAGATCGAGCGCTCGAAGGTGTTCGGCCAGGGCGCCCAGGCGCGCGACCAGGTGGTGGACAAGCTGCTCGAGTCGGTCGAGATCCCGGTTCCCGAGCAGCTCGTGCTCGACGAGGTGCACCGTCACCTCGAGAACGAGAACCGGCTCGACGACGACGTGCACCGCGCCGAGGTCGCCGAGTCGAGCGAGAAGACGTTCCGCAGCCAGATCCTGCTCGACTCGATCGCCGAAGCCGAGGAGGTGAAGGTGAGTCAGAACGAGCTCACCCAGTACCTGGTGCAGGGCGCCGCGCAGTACAACATGGAGCCGGGCGAGTTCATCAAGGTGCTCGACGAGAACGGCCAGATCCCCGGCATGATCGGCGAGGTCGCCCGCGGCAAGGCGCTCGCAAAGGTGCTGGCCAAGGCCAAGGTCGTCGACACGGCGGGCAAGGATGTCGACATCAGCGCATTCACCGCGTCGGCGACCGATGACGACGAGTCGGGCGACGTGCGTGACGTCGTGGTCGATGACCACGAGGGGCATGACCACGGCGCCGGTGGGCGCGACAGCCACGGCCGCAAGCCCAGCCACGAGCACTACGGGCACGACCACAGCTAGCGTCACACGAGCCTGTTCGGCGTTGTCTCTGCCCACGGCGAACAGGCCGTTGTCGCCGCGCGCGCTCCGATAGATTCGACACCAAGCGATAACTGAAACGGAGCGCAACAATGGCCCAACCGGCATTGGTCTCGAGCATTTTCGACCAACTCCTCAAGGACCGCATCATCTGGCTCGGCTCAGAGGTGCGTGACGACAACGCCAACGAGATCTGCGCGAAGATGCTTCTCCTGGCGGCGGAGGACCCCAAGAAAGACATCTTCCTCTACATCAACTCACCCGGTGGCTCGATCACCGCGGGCATGGCCATCTACGACACGATGAAGTTCGTGCCGAACGACATCGTCACCGTGGGCATCGGCCTCGCGGCATCGATGGGCCAGTTCCTGCTCTCCTCGGGTACCAAGGGCAAGCGGTACATCACCCCGAACGCGCGGGTGCTGCTGCACCAGCCGTCCGGTGGGTTCGGCGGTACCGCCGCGGACATCCAGACCCAGGCCGGCGTCATCCTCGACATGAAGAAGCGGATGGCCGAGCTGACGGCCGAGCAGACCGGCAAGTCGATCGAGCAGGTCCTGATCGACAACGACCGCGACAACTGGTTCACCGCCCAGCAGGCGCTCGACTACGGCTTCGTGGACCACCTCCGCGAGTTCGCCGCCGAAGTCATCGGCGGCGGCGGAACCGACGACGCGATCACCAAGAAGTAGAGGCAGAGAGACATGGATTTCACTAATTTCACGCTGCCTGGTGCGGTCACCCCGACCAACGAGGCACGCTACATCCTGCCGACGTTCGAGGAGCGCACGGCCTACGGCTACAAGCGCCAGGATCCGTACGCGAAGCTGTTCGAGGACCGCATCATCTTCCTCGGCGTGCAGATCGACGACGCGTCGGCGGATGACGTCATGGCCCAGCTGCTCGTGCTGGAGTCCCAGGACCCCGACCGCGACATCGTCATGTACATCAACTCGCCCGGTGGCTCGTTCACGGCGATGACCGCGATCTACGACACGATGCAGTACGTGCGACCGCAGATCCAGACGGTGGTGCTCGGCCAGGCCGCGTCGGCCGCCGCGGTGATCCTCGCCGCGGGAACGCCCGGCATGCGGCTCGCGCTTCCGAACGCCCGCATCCTGATCCACCAGCCGGCCGCCGGCTCGGAGGGGTCGAGCCAGGCGTCGGACATCGAGATCCAGGCCAAGGAGATCCTGCGGATGCGGGAGTGGCTCGAGGAGACGCTGTCGCGCCACTCGAACCGCACCAAGGAGCAGGTCAACAAGGACATCGACCGCGACAACATCCTGAGCGGCGAGCAGGCGCTCGAGTACGGCCTGATCGACCAGGTGCTGAGCTCGCGCAAGAACATCCCGGCCATCACGAAGTAGGACTCCGGTCCTGAGCTTGTCGAAGGGCCCCCTTCGACAAGCTCAGGGACGGTTTACTTTCGGCGCTGCCGAGTCGTGACCACGAGTGTCACCACGACGGCGATGCCGACCAGCACGATCGCACCGCCGATCCACAGCACGGTCGCCAGGGTGCCGTTGTTCACGATCTGTGTGCCGGTGCCACTGTTCGCCGGCGGCAGACCGCCCCTGGTGAAGTGGTACTTGCCGTGACAGGTGGGTGCGGATGCCGCACCCGTGCTCTCGCCGGTCGTACCCGCCCAGGTGAACGGGAAGGTGTCCGACACCGTGTGCCCGTCGGTCGAGATCACCTGCCAGGTGATCGTGTACGCGCCGGGCGCGCCGATCGCGGCCGGCATCGAGATGCCCGGCCCGTTGACGCTCACGCAGCCGTTGCCGTAGTACAGGCCCTTCGCGTCGCGGATCTGCAACGCGAAACCCGACCCGTCCTTGTTGAGGTTCAGCAGCACGCCGTTGGTGATGACACTGAACTCGGCCGGCAGGGCTGTGAGCGTCTCGCCCGATGACGGGGTCGACGACACCAGGTAGTTGTGCGCGTCGGCCGGTCCGGCGATCGCCAGTGCCGACCCGAGCACGAGCAGGCTGCCGATGACGGCCGCGACCGCACGTTTCACTTCGCGGCCGGCTTCCTGCGTCCGTTGATGAAGAGCACGACGCCGACGACGCCGACCACCAGGCCGCCGATCCCGAGTCCGCGCGCGAGCACGTCGGTGCCGCCCTGCGGGGCGAGTTCGGCCTGGCTGGCCGCCGTCACTTCCGCGTCTGCGTCGTCACTGACCACCGGGGCATCGTTGACGTACAGCACCGGCGATGGATGCTCGGAGCCGGCGCCCTTGTCCGCCCACGTGACGACAGTGCCGTCGCTGTAGGTCTGGGTCGTCGGCAGGTAGACGCGGCCGACATCCGGCACCGGCCCGACCGACAGCTGGAACAGCTGCAGCTGGCCGTCGCGGATGCCGTTGCCGGCATCCGCGCTGAAGGTCACCGTCGTGACGCCCGTCCTCTGCTCATTGCCCGCCACCTTGATCGGCGTGGACAGGGTCGACGTCGTCAGCGTGCCGGTCCACCCGGCGACGGGCACGTAGCTGACACTGGCGAATGCCGTGTCGCCGGGGATGTGGATCTCGACCTTCGTCGTCATGGCGGTACCCGACTCGTTCGGCACCTTGAAGGTGACGAGTGCGTAGGAGCCCGGCGTGGCGGTGTACGGGGTCACCGTGACGTGCGCGCTCGCGGCAAGCGGTGCACCGAGGGCGAGCGCGATGCCGGCGCCGATTGCCAGCGCGGTCTTGAGCTTCCTGTTTTTCATGAAGTTCTCTCTCGATAATCGGGCGCGCGGGACGGCCGCGCAATGCCCGGTGAATGTGGTTCGTTCTACAGCGCCGCGACGGCGGGCGGACCACGGAGAGAACGTGAGGAGATGATGAGACGGGAGCGGAGGGTGCGGGGCGACGAGCCGGCCAGGCCGCGGCGTGGGGGAGTCTCGGTGCGCGCGACTGCCGCGAGCATCCGGATGACGAACGGCCGCGCGAGCGCGAGCGCGGCCCAGAAGGCCCGCTCCCCGTATCGCAGGGCGGCGATGGTCACGACCGCCGCGATCGCGTGTGCGAACCACATCCACGCCGGCATCGCCATCCCGGAGTCGGCGGCGGCCTCGAGGTGAAGGGCGTGGACATCCATCGTGCTCGCCATCGAGCCGGGCACCGCCGTCGCGGGCGCCGATCCGAGCAGGCTGAACGCGCCGTGGAAGAGCAGCTGGCTGAACCCGACGGACACGGCCAACCGAGGAAGCGAGAGCGTCTTGCCGGCCAGCGCGACGCACGCCATGCCGGCGAAGGCGAGGCACAGCGCCACCCCGGCGGGACTCGGGATGTCGCCCCCGGCCAGTGCGTGCGAGCACAGCGCGACGAACACCGAGACCGCGGCGGCGGTCCAGCCCCGCAGGAAGCGCGCCCATCGTGTCGTCATGTCATTCCGAGTCTAGATCGGCGAAAAATGGCGCGCCGCACCGCTTGTGCCCAGTGTGCGTCGTGTGTCGCACAGTCGGGTTAGGCTCATACGAAGATCAGCGGGGTGTTCTGAGGAGGGCACGGCATGGCACGTATTGGCGAGAGCGCCGACCTGCTCAAGTGCTCCTTCTGCGGCAAGAGCCAGAAGCAGGTGCAGCAGCTGATCGCCGGTCCCGGCGTGTACATCTGTGACGAATGCGTCGAGCTGTGCAACGAGATCATCGAGGAACGTCTGGCCGAGGCCGGTGAGGAGACCTCGAGCGAGTTCGAGCTGCCGAAGCCGCGCGAGATCTACCAGTTCCTGGAGGAGTACGTCATCGGGCAGGAGGCGGCCAAGAAGGCGCTCTCGGTCGCGGTGTACAACCACTACAAGCGCATCCGGGCCCGCAACACCCTCACCTCCGCCGACGCGGTGATCGACGATGTCGAGATCGCCAAGTCCAACATCCTGCTCATCGGCCCGACCGGGTGCGGCAAGACCTACCTCGCCCAGACTCTGGCGAAACGGCTCAACGTGCCCTTCGCGGTCGCGGATGCCACCGCACTGACCGAGGCCGGCTACGTCGGCGAGGACGTCGAGAACATCCTGCTCAAGCTCATCCAGGCCGCCGACTACGACGTCAAGCGCGCCGAGACCGGCATCATCTACATCGACGAGATCGACAAGATCGCACGCAAGGCGGAGAACCCGTCGATCACCCGCGACGTCTCGGGCGAGGGCGTGCAGCAGGCGCTGCTCAAGATCCTCGAGGGAACCGTCGCCTCGGTGCCTCCGCAGGGTGGCCGCAAGCACCCGCACCAGGAGTTCATCCAGGTCGACACCACCAACGTGCTGTTCATCGTCGCCGGTGCGTTCGCCGGGCTGGAGGAGATCATCTCCCAGCGCGCGGGCAAGAAGGGCATCGGCTTCGGCGCCCCGCTGCACAGCAAGGGCGACGACGTTAACCTGTTCGGCGAGGTGCTGCCGGAAGACCTGCATAAGTTCGGGCTCATCCCCGAGTTCATCGGCCGCTTGCCCGTCGTCACCACGGTGACGCCGCTCGACCAGGTCGCGCTGATGGAGATCCTCACCAAGCCGAAGAACGCGCTCGTGCGCCAGTACCAGCGCATGTTCGAACTCGACGGTGTGATTCTCGACTTCGACGAGGACGCCCTGGAGGCCATCGCCGACCTGGCCGTGCTGCGCCAGACCGGCGCCCGCGGGCTCCGGTCGATCATGGAGGAGGTGCTCGGGCCGATCATGTTCGAGGTACCGTCCAGCGACGAGATCGCGCGCGTCATCGTGACGAAGGCCGCCGTTCTCGAGAACGCCGCCCCCACGATCGTGCCGCACAAGGCCATCCGCCAGGAGAAGTCGGCCTAACCAGCCTCCTTCGCTCACCCGCTCATCCGGGTCGTTCCGCCGCGCCCGCTTTCGCCGCGCCCCCTTCGACCTGCGTCCCTTTCGGAAATTCAGGACTTCGGTCACTGGAGCCGGCGCTGGGAGCCTCCCTCGATGCATCCGCGCGCCATTCTCCTGAATTTCCGAAAGGGAGTTGACGGGCGCGGTTAGATACTTCTATTCTTTATTTAGTCCTGAACAAAGAGGTTTAACCGTGGCCATCCGCCCGCAGACTCGCACCGACGTGAACCGTTCGGCCATCCTCGCGCACCTCGGCGCCCACGGGCCGGAATCGCGCGCGGACCTCGCCCGGGCGCTCAACGTCTCGCCGGCGCTGATGACCCAGCTGACGCGAGACCTCATCGCGGAAGGCTTCCTCGTCGAGCTCGATCACTCGCCCTCCCAGGGCGGCAGACCGGCACGGATGCTGGGCCTCGTCTCCACCGCCGGTCGCGCCGTCGGCGTGAAGGTGGTCGCCGACCACGTCGCGTTCGTCGAGGTCGGGATCGACGGAGCGGTCGTGCGGTCCGCGAGCGAGCCGTTCGACGCATCCGCGAACACGATGCTGGCCGATCTCACCGCGCTTCTGCGTCGATTCATCGACGGCGGGGGAGCGACTCCGCTGCTCGGCGTCGGCGTCGGCGTTCCCGGCAGCGTCGATCGCCAGGGCAACGGCCTGGTGGATTCCGCCCAGCTCGGCTGGCACCAGGTGCCGCTCGGCGCGACCCTGCGTCGCGAACTGGGCCTTCCCGTCCTGGTCGAGAACAACGTGAACGCGCTGGCCGTGGCGGAGCGCCTGTACGGCGTGGGCCGCCAGCACGACAATTTTCTCGTCGTCACGATCGGCACCGGCGTCGGGGCCGGGATCGTCGTGGACGGCGTCGTGCTTCGCGGCGCGGCCGGTGGCTCAGGAGAGATCGGGCACATCCCGGTCGCCGACAGCGGACCGTTCTGCACCTGCGGCAACCACGGTTGCCTCGAGTCGTTCATCGGCGAGGCGGCGCTCGTGCGCATCGCACGGGAGCGCGCCGTGATCGGGGAGCGCAGCGGCATGCCCGCGCTCCGGGCCGCCGCCGACGCGAACGATCCGATCGCCGCGGGCATCTTCAGCGAGGCCGGTCACCTGCTGGGTCGCACGCTCGCCGGTATCGTGCACACGCTCGACCCGGAGATCGTCATCGTGCTCGGTGAGGGTGTCGCCGCCTGGTCCCACTGGTCATACGGCTTCGAGCCGGGGCTGCGGTCATCCCTCATCCCGAGCCGGCGCGGCGTGGCCGTCGCGGTGGAGACCTGGCAGGACGAGAGCTGGGCACAGGGCGCAGCGGCCCTGGTGCTCGCCACGCCGTTCGACGCCGACGATGTGGCCGGCGACCAGGGCCGCCTGGTGCGTGAGCGGCTGGTCGAGCAGGCCTCGCCCCAGCAGGGCGAGCAATGACCGCCCAGACGGCGCTCGTCGATAAGGCCCCGCAGTTCAGGCACTCGCGCTCAGTGCGGGATGCCCGGGGCCGCAAGAACAGGGTCCGTTACACGCTCACCGTGCTGGCCTTCCTGCTGCCGAGCGCCGTCCCGCTCGTGCTGTTCGTGCTGGGGCCGATGGTCGCTGCGGCATGGGTGAGCCTCAACAAGTGGAACCTGCTGTCTCCGATGCAGTTCGTCGGGCTGGGCAACTACGCGAAGCTGCTCTCCGATCCGATCACGGGCGACGTGTTCCTGCACACCGTCTACTACATCGTCGGTTACCTGCCCCTGGTGTATGTCGGCGGCCTCGCGCTGGCCCTCGCTCTCAACACGGCTCTGAAGGGCCGCTCGCTGTTGCGCGGCGTCTACTTCCTGCCCGTCGTCACGAGCTGGATCGTGGTCGCGCTGGTCTGGCGCTGGCTGCTCAGCCCCACCTCGGGTGTGGTGAACACCGTGCTCGGCTGGGTGGGCATCCACGGTCCCGGCTGGTGGACCGACCCGGCCTGGGCGATGCCGTCGATCATCCTCGCCTCCGCGTGGAAGGACCTCGGGTTCGTCATGGTCATCCTGCTGGCCGGCCTGCAGGCGATCCCCACCGACATGTACGACGCCGCGAAGGTGGACGGCGCCGGATGGTGGCGCCGCCTGTTCGGCGTGACCCTTCCCCTGCTGTCGCCCTCGACGTTCTTCGTCGTGGTCATCTCGCTCATCAACGGGTTCCAGGTCTTCGACCAGGTGTACGCGATGACCGGCGGCGGCCCGAACGGCGCCAGCGAGGTCGTGGTGCAGGAGATCTACGACCTGACCTTCCGCTACGGGCGGGCGGGCGACGCCTCGGCGATGTCGTGGATGCTGTTCATCGTCATCCTCGCCGTCACGCTCATCCAGGTGCGCGGCCAGCGGAGGTGGGTGACCTATGGTTGACCTCGCTCTGCGACTGCCGGCCCGGCGACCGGTGAGCCGCCGCACGGTTCTGTTCATCGTTCTGCACGTCGTGATCATCGTCGGCGCGCTCGTGATGTTCTTCCCATTCCTCTGGACGATCATCACCTCCATCACACCCGGTGCGACGCTCACCAATGCGCCCGCGCTGATTCCGGAGCATCCGTCCCTGGGTGCGTACGGCCGGCTGTTCCAGGAGCAGCCGTTCGCCCAGGTGATCCTCAACAGCTTCATGCTGGCGATCATCACCACCGTCGTGCAGCTGATCACCAGCTCGACGGCGGCCTACGCGTTCAGCAGGCTGCCCTTCCGCGGCCAGAACGTGGTGTTCGGCATCTACCTCGCCACCATGATGATCCCGCTGCAGGTGCTGATCGTCCCCCTGTTCGTCGAGCTGAAGACCGCCGGACTCATCGACACCTATCTCGGCGCGCTGCTGCCCACCTTCGCCTCCGCGTTCGGCATCTTCCTGCTCCGGCAGGCGATCAACCAGGTGCCGCGCGAACTCGACGAGGCCGCGATGCTGGACGGCGCCGGACACTTCCGCATCTTCTCGCAGATCATCATCCCGAACATCCGCCCGGCGCTCGCCACCCTGGTGATCTTCTCGTTCATGAGCAGCTGGAACAGCTTCCTGTGGCCGTTGGTCGTGCTGCGCTCGCCGACGCTCCAGACACTGCCGATCGCGCTCGCCGGCCTGCAGGGCCAGTACATCTCGTCCTGGGACGTGATCATGGCCGGCTCCGTAGTGAGCATCCTTCCGATGCTCGCGATCTACATCTTCGCCCAGAAGTACGTCATCCAGGGCGTTGCCAGCTCCGGGATCAAGTGATCCGGGAGTCGACTCCAGCACCACCAGCACCATCACATCAAAGGAGATTGCATCACATGAAACGCAAGCTAGCGGTCGCCATCGGCATCGCCGGCGTCGCCGCACTCGCCATGACCGGCTGTGCAGCGGGGTCCGGGTCGTCCGACGGCGGCAAGGTCACCATCACCTACTCGAACTTCATCTCTGCCGGGGGCAACGAGAAGAACCTGGCGAAGATCGTCTCCGCATTCGAGAAGGCGAACCCCGACATCACCGTCGATGTCAAGACGCTCCCGTATGCGTCGTACGACACCGCGCTCGACACCGATTTCGCCGCGGGTACCGCAGCGGATGTCTTCGACATCGACGGGGCGTCCCACTACCAGCCGTATCAGGCGAACGGCCAGCTGGCCGAGCTCGGCGGCGTGGACACCAAGGTCTATGACAAGGCGCTGCTCGACACCTACGCGACGGGCGGCAAGCAGTACGCGCTGCCGACCTCGTTCTCGGATGTCGTGCTGTTCTACAACAAGGACCTCTTCGACAAGGCGGGCGTCAAGTATCCGACATCGTCATGGACCTGGAAGGACGAGACCGCGGCAGCGCAGAAGCTGACCGACCAGTCCGCCGGCGTCTGGGGCGACCACCAGCCGGTCACCTACAACGAGTTCTACAAGGTGCTCGTGCAGAACGGCGCCAGCCTGCTGAACAAGGCCCAGACGAAGGCGACCTTCAACACGACGGCCGGACTCACCGCGGCCAAGTGGCTCGTCGACAAGAGCGGAACCACCATGCCGACCATCGCGCAGGGCCAGGGCACCGCTGACTTCGACACCAACCTGTTCAAGTCGGGCAAGCTCGCGATGCTGCACACCGGCATCTGGGAGTTCGGCGCCTTCGCCGGCGTGCCCTTCGGCTGGGACGTCGCGATCGAGCCGGGCAACACGCAGCACGCGAGTGCCGTGTTCTCCAACGCGATCGGCGTATCGGCGACCAGCAAGCACAAGGCTGCCGCGCAGAAGTGGGCCGAGTACATGTCATCGTCGAACGAGATGGTGAACGTGCGGCTCGACACCGGCTGGGAGCTCCCGACCATCTCCGACACCAAGAAGCTCGACACCTACCTGACCAAGGGCGACCCGGCGAACCGCCAGGCCGTGTTCGACGCGACGAAGCAGATCGCTCCTGCACCGTCGATCGGTGCGAACGAGTCCGCGATGGAGGACGCCATCACGGGTGAGCTCGTCGAGGCGCAGGCCGGACGCGAGACCGTGCAGCAGGCGCTCGACAACATGGAGCAGAAGGTCAACGCGCTGCTGAAGGGCTGACGCCTCCAGCGCATCGGGTCCCGGGGCGTGCGCGCCCCGGGACCCTCTCACAACCACCGACTTCAGGAGACCACACAGCATGACCGAGGCGACACGCGGCAACGTCCGCGCCGACCTGGCCGCCCTCACCCGCCTCGCGGAGACGAGCATCGAACTGGTGCTGAGACTGCAGGACGCGTCGGGCGCGTACCCGGCCAGCCCGACGTTCTCGGCATATGCGGGGTACTCCTGGTTCCGCGACGGGGCCTTCATCGCCGACGCGATGTCCGCCGCCGGCGCGCCCGGCTCGGCCGACCGGTTCTTCGACTGGTGCAGCCGTATCGTGCTCTCGCGGCGCGACACCATCGAACGGGTGGTGACCGCAGCAGCAGCCGGCACTCCGGTGCCGAACTCGCAGATGCTCCCCGCTCGCTTCACCTTCGACGGCCAGGACGGCACCGACGAGTGGTGGGACTTTCAGCTGGATGGCTACGGCACCTGGCTCTGGGCCGTCGCCCAGCACGCGGAGCGCCACGACCTCGCGCTCGACGAACGCCGCGACGCCATCGGCCTCACCGTCGACTACCTGCTGAGCTCGTGGCGTCGCCCGTGCTTCGACTGGTGGGAGGAGCACGAGGAGCACGTGCACGTCTCCACTCTGGCCTGCATCGCCGCGGGGATCCGCGCCGTTTCGGGCGTGCTGGATGCCGGCCGCCGCGAGGCGATCGCCGACGCGGTGAAAGAGATCGAGGCTGTGATCCTCGCCGCCGGGGTCGTCGACGGGCATCTCACGAAGTGGATCGGGTCGACGGAGCTCGATGCGAGCCTGCTCTCCGCGGTTGCTCCGCTCGGACTCTTTCCGGCATCCGGCAGAATCGGCGCGGCGACGATCGACGTCATCGGCGCGCATCTGACCCACGAACGCGGCGTGTACCGCTACCTCGACGACACCTTCTTCGGGGGCGGCCAGTGGCCGCTGCTCAGCTGTTTTCTCGGTTTGGCGCTCGCCGAGGCGGGTGACCGCGATGCGGCACTCGAGCAGCTGGCCTGGGCGGCAGGAACGGCCGATCCCGCCGGTTCGCTTCCCGAGCAGGTCGACTATGCGCTGCTCGATGCCACGCGACGCGCCGAGTGGGTGGAGCGCTGGGGACCCGTCGCGCAGCCGCTGCTCTGGAGTCACGCCATGTTCATCCGGCTCGCGCTGGAGGTGGGAGTGCTGGAAGCACTCGACGCATGATCCGCCATCGGCCGTTCGGGTCGGGGCATCCGTATTCGGTCGACACCGAGCAGCGCTGGCCGGTGGACCCGGTGGAGGGCGAGCCCGTCACCCTGGGTGTCCGGTCGAGTGCCGATGTCACGGCGGTCGCGCTCGAGCTCGTCCGCAACGGCGGCTCGTCCACCGAGCACCCGCTGAGCCCCGTCTCGCGAACGTCGCGCGGCCAGGTCGTCGATGGCGGCCACCTGGCCTCCGCGCAGGCCCGGCTGGCCAGGGCGTCGGGCGGCTGGCAGGTACGCATCGACGGTCTGGTCGCCGGCGACCATTACCGTTACCGGTTCCACACGGGAAGCCGGGTGACGCGCTGGTTCGAGTTCACCGTCTCGGGGTGGCGCGCCGCGGAATTCGGGATCCCGCGCGCCATCCCGGGCTCGGTCTCCGCTCTCGACGACGGCACCCGGGTCAGCCGGGTGCGCTTCGCCCTGCCCCTGGAGCCGGGCGAGCATGTCGCCGGCTTCGGCGAGCGGTACGACGCGCTCGACCATCGCGGGTCGTCGCTCGACTCCGTCGTCTTCGAGCAGTACAAGAGCCAGGGCGCCGAACGCAAGACCTACCTGCCGATGCCGTTCGGGCACGTCGTGGGCCGCGCGGGGTGGGGATTCCACGTGCGCACGTCGCGCCGGGTGTGGTTCGACATCGGCGAGGCCGAGACCGACCGCCTGTGGATCGAGGCGGAGGTGGATGCGCCGAGCGGGGCATCCGAACCGCTGACCGTGGACATCTTCGACGGGAGCCCGACCGAGGTGCTTGCGGCATTCCTCTCCGGAGCAGGGCGGCCGCGCGAGCTGCCGGACTGGGTGTTCCGGCTCTGGGCGAGCGCGAACGAGTGGAACACCCAGGCCGCCGTCATGGAGCAGGTCGATCTGCATCGTGAGCACGACATCCCGGTCGGGTCCGTCGTCATCGAGGCCTGGAGCGACGAGAGCACGTTCACCGCCTGGCGCGGTGCCGAATACGCGGCGTCCGACGAACCGCACCGGCTCGCCGACTTCAGCTTCCCGCCCGACGGCCCGTGGCCGGACCCCAAGGGGATGACCGACGAGCTGCACGCCCGTGGCATCCGCCTGCACCTCTGGCAGATCCCACTGCTCAAGATGCGCCCGCACCCCACCGGGCAGGCGAAGCGGGATGCCGAGATCGCCCTGCGGGATGACCTCCTGGTGCGCGAGGTCGCGCCCGACGGCTCGCTGCGTCCGTATCGCAACCGCGGCTGGTGGTTCCCGCTCGGGCTGATGCCGGACCTGACGGACGAGCGTGCCGCGAGCTGGTGGACCGACCGCCGCCGCTATCTGGTGGAGGAGCTCGGCATCGACGGCTTCAAGACGGATGGCGGCGAGCACGCCTGGGGCCGCGATCTGCGCTACCTCGATGGCAGGCACGGCGACGAAGGAAACGCCCTGTTCCCGGTCGCATACGCGAAGGCCTTCGGCGACCTGCTCGAGTCGGCGGGCAAGGCGCCTGTCACCTTCAGCCGGGCCGGCTTCACCGGCAGCCAGGCGCACGGCGCATTCTGGGCGGGCGACGAGAACTCCACCTGGGAGGCGTTCCGGTGGTCGATGTTCGCGGGTCTCTCGGCGGCCGCGAGCGGCATCGTGTACTGGGGCTGGGATTTCGGCGGCTTCTCCGGCGAGGTCCCGTCGAGCGAGCTCTACCTGCGGTCGGCGGCCGCGGCGACCTTCGTGCCGATCATGCAGTATCACGCCGAGTTCAACCATCACCGCCGCCCGTCCGGCCAGCGCACCCCCTGGAACATCGCGGAGCGATCCGGCGACGATCGGGTCATCCCGGTGTTCCGCCGCTTCGCGCAGCTGCGCGAACGCCTGGTCCCGTATCTCGCGGCCGAGGCCGGGGTCACGATCGAGACCGGCCGGCCGCTCATGCGGCCGCTGTTCTTCGATCACCCGCGCGACGAGGAGGTGTGGAGCCATCCCCAGCAGTGGATGCTCGGCGAGCACCTCCTCGTCGCGCCGGTCACCGCACCCGGCGCGACCGAGTGGCCGGTGTACCTGCCGCCGGGGGAGTGGACGGATGCCTGGACCGGCGACCCCGTGACCGGGGGCCGCGTGGTCTCCCGCGCCGTGCCGATCGACGTGATCCCCGTCTTCGTGCGCACGGCGGCCTGGGAGCGAATGAGGCCGGTCTTCGGCCAATAGGCTGTCGGGATGCTGCAGCCGATCGTCGCCGGATTCGTCGCGGCGATCTCGGGCTTCGCGAGCTCGTTCGCCCTGGTCATCGCCGGGCTGCGCGCCGTCGGGGCGACACCGGGCGAGGCGTCCTCCGGACTGTTCGCCGTGTGCATCGCGATCGCGGTGGTCGCCATCGTCGGTGCGCTCTGGCTGCGGATCCCGCTCGCGATCGCCTGGTCGACTCCCGGCGCGGCGGTGCTCCTCGCCGCGCGCGCCGATCACATCCGCTTCTCGGACGCGATCGGCGCGTTCCTGGTCAGCTCGCTGCTCATCGCGCTCGCGGGCCTCTGGCCGGCGCTCGGCCGCGCCATCGTCCGCATTCCGAGGCCGCTCGCCAGCGCAATGCTCGCCGGCGTGCTGTTCCCGATCTGCCTCGCGCCGATCCAGGCCGTCGCGAGCCTCCCGCTGCTGGCTGGGCCGGTGGTGATCGTGTGGCTCGTACTGTTCCGGCTCGCGCCGCGCTGGGCGGTTCCCGCGGCGATGGCGGTGGCCGTGGTCGCGGTGCTGATCTCGGCCGGCACCGGCTGGCTCGGAACGGGCCTTCTTCTCCCCGCGCTCGTCTTCGTGTCGCCGACCTTCGATCCGCTGACCATCGTCAGCGTGGGGCTGCCGCTGTTCGTCGTCACGATGGCGGGGCAGAACGTGCCCGGCTTCACAGTGCTGTCGACCTACGGTTATGCGGGGCCACCGCGTTTCGCACTGGTCTCGACCGGGCTGGGGTCGGCCGCGGCGAACCTGTTCGGCGGTCACGCGGTCAACCTCGGCGCCATCACGGCGGCGATCATGTCGGGCCCGGAGTCGCATCCCGATCCGGCGAAGCGCTGGATCGCCACGCTCACCAACGGCCTGCTCTACATTCCGCTCGGGCTGGCCGCGGGCGTCGCGGCCGCACTCGTGACCGCCGCCCCGACGGTACTGATCACCGCGGTGGCCGGTCTCGCGGTGCTCGGCGCCCTCATCACCAGCGTCGTGAATGCTCTGGAGGACCCCGCCCACCGGGTCACCGCCATCGTGACCTTCCTCATCGTCGCCTCGGGCATTGTCGTGTTCGGCATCGGCTCGGCGTTCTGGGGACTGCTCGTGGGCGCTATTGTCATGCTGTGGCTCGGGTGGAGGAGAAGAGCGGCGAGGCGGCCGGAGACGTCGCTCCCCAGCGAGTCCGAGTGACCGGAGACCTGCGCCGCCTGCTCTGGTCGCTGCTGGTCGCCAACTTCTCGATCTTCATCATCTGGGGCTCTGTCCCGACAATCCTCCTGGCGCTGCAGGTGCAGCATGCCGACCCGGGGAACAAAGCGGCCGGCCTCGCGCTGATCACCGCCGTCGGTGCGCTGTGTGCGATGGTCGCCCAGCCGATCGCCGGCATGATCTCCGACCGCACGCGCAGCCGCTTCGGTCGCCGAGCCCGGTGGATGGTGATCGGCGCCCTCGTGGGCGGCCTCGCCCTGGTGGGCATGGGCCTCGCCAACACGATCGTGCAGTTGCTCATCGGCTGGATCATCGTGCAGGTGGCGTACAACGTCGCACAGGGCCCGCTCAGCGCCATCATGCCCGACCGCACGCCGAAGACCGTTCGTGGCACCTTCTCGGCGTTCGCCGGCATCGGGCTGATGGTCGGGTCGGTCGCCGGCCAGATCGTCGGTTCGACCCTGGCCGGTCACATCCTCGGGGCGTACCTGCTGATGGCGGGGCTCGCACTCGTCGTGATGGTGCTGGTCGTCGTCTTCAATCCGGACGCCGACAACCGGGCGGAGCCGCGGCCGCGGTTCGGGCTGCGGGACTTCCTGCGCACCTTCTGGGTGAGCCCGCGGCAGCATCCGGACTTCTTCTGGGGCTTCACCGGCCGGCTGCTGCTGTACGTCGGCTACTTCCTCATCTCCGGCTACCTGCTCTACATCCTGCAGGACTACATCGGGCTGGGCAACGCGGGTGTCGGCTGGATCCCCTTCCTCGGGGTGGCGACCCTCGTCGGCATCGTCGCGAGCATCGCCATCGCGGGCCCATTGTCCGACCGGCTGCAGCGCCGCAAGATCTTCGTCGTGATCGCCGCCGTACTGGTGGCGGTCGCGCTGGTGATCCCGTTCGTCTCGCCGACGCTGCCGGCGATGGTCGTGTTCGCGTTCATCAGCGGCCTCGGCTTCGGTGCATACCAGGCGGTCGACACCGCCCTGGTGAGCGAGATCCTGCCCGCGCGTGATTCCTTCGCGAAGGATCTCGGCGTGGTCAACATCGCCCAGACCCTTCCGCAGACGGTCGCCCCCGCCCTCGCCGGAACCATCGTCGTGTTGTTCCATGGGTATGCGGCGCTGTTCCCGATCGGCGCGGTGGTCGTACTGCTGGGTGCCGCCGCGATTCTGCCCATTAAAGCCGTTCGCTGAAGGGCGAGTGCGCTAGGGGCCGCTCCGCACCGCGCTCGTGCCGTGGTAGGTCGTGGTCACCGTGCCGTCGATGGTGACGGGACTGGTGCGACCGCGGCAGGCGTCCAGGTCGGCGTCGTGCCGCGGGCCCGACGACTGAGGCTAGGAGTCGAGTCCCCTGCGCTTCAACAGCGGTTCGATGACCGCGTCGCGGTCGCGGAAGTCGCGGTAGGCCTCCAGCGGATCCTTCGAGCCGCCGACCCCGAGCAGGCGCTCGCGGAAACGGTCGCCGTTCGCGCGGGTGAGGCCGCCGTTCTCCTTGAACCATTCGACCGTGTCGGCGTCGAGCACCTCGCTCCAGATGTACGAGTAGTACCCGGCGTCGTAGCCGCCCGCGAAGGTGTGGGCGAAGTAGGGGCTCGAATAGCGGGTGGGCACCGCGGGGTTGTCGAGGCCTGCTTTGGCGAGCGCGTCCGCCTCGAAGGCCGCGACATCCGTCACGGCGTCGTCGGCGTTGATCGTGTGCCAGGCCTGGTCGAGCATCGCGGCCGCCAGGTATTCGCTGGTCTGGAAGCCCTCGTTGAACGCCGAGGAGGCCTGGATGCGGTCCACGAAGTCCTGCGGCATCGGTTCGCCGGTCTGGTAGTGCACGGCGTAGCCGGCCAGGATCTCGGGCCACAGCATCCACATCTCATTCACCTGGCTGGGGAACTCGACGAAGTCGCGGTAGACGTTGGTGCCGGCGAACTTCGGGTAGGTGACCCGGGCGAACAGCCCGTGCAGGGCATGACCGAACTCGTGGAAGAGCGTGCTCACCTCGTCGTACGTCAGCAGCGTGGGTTCGCCGGCGGCGGGCTTCGGCACGTTGAGGTTGTTCACCACGACCACCGGCTGGTCGAGCAGGCTGTTCTGCGAGATGAGGGAGTTCATCCAGGCGCCGCCCCGCTTCGAGTCGCGCGTGTACAGGTCGAGCAGGTAGAGGCCGACGGGGGAGTCATCCTCGTCCCGCACCTCGAAGACCCTCGCCTCCGGGTGGTAGGGCACGAGATCGTGGCGCTCGGTGAAGGTCACCCCGTAGAGCCGGCCGGCGGCGAAGAACACGCCCTTCTGCAGCACCGTCTCCGCCTCGAAGTACGGGCGCATGGCCGCGGTGTCGACGTCGTACTTCGCCTGGCGCACCTTCTCCGTGTAGAAGGCCCAGTCGGACGCGGCGATCGGATGCCCGGCCGATGCCTCGAGATCGTCCTGCTCCGTTCGGGCGTTCCTCGCGGCGACGGGTGCGAGTCGGCCGAGCAGTGCCGCGACCGCTTCGGGCGTCTTCGCGGTCTCATCCGCCGTGACGACCGCCGCATGGGTGGCGAAACCGAGCAGTCGGGCTCGCTCGGCGCGCAGCCGGGTGATATCGAGCACCAGCTGCCGGTTATCGTTCTCGTTGCCGCGGCTCGACCGCGCACGGGACGCTGCCATGATGCGCTCTCGCAGGCCGGCATCCGTCAGCGAGTCCAGGTACGGATGCCCGGTCGGCAGCACGAGCGTCACCAGGTATTTGCCGTCCAGGCCCCGTTCTTTCGCGGCCTCGGCCGCCGCGGAGATCTCGCCGGCGCCCAGTCCGTCGAGCTCCTCGACGTCGTCGATCACGACGGCGAGGTCGTTGGTGTCGGCGAGGAGGTTCTTCTCGAACCGGGTGGTGAGCGTGGAGAGCCGCCGGTTGTAGTCGCGGAGCCGCTCCTTGTCGTCGTCGCTGAGCCCCGCGCCGGCCTGGGTGAATTCGACGTAGTAGCGCTCGACGAGGTATTCCGACTCGAGGTCGAGGTCGAGGTCGAGGCCGAGTGAGGCCAGCTGGTCGTACAGGGTCTTGATGCGCCAGTAGAGCTGCGAGTCGAGCCGGATCGCGTCGGAGTGGGCTGCCAGAAGCGGTGCGATCTCCTCCTCGAGCTCGTTGCTGAAGTCGTCGCTGTCCGACGAGCTCTTGTTGAAGAAGACCTCGGCGACGCGGGCCAGCAGCTGGCCCGACTTCTCCAGGTCGACGAGGTTCTGGAAGGCCGGCAGGTCCCGTCGGCGGGTGATGTCCCGCACCTCGCGCAGCTGTTCAGCCATGCCTTCGATGAAGGCGGGCCGGAAGTGCTCGTTGCGGATGTCGGCGAAGGGCGGCAGCCCGAACGGGAGTGTGCTGGGGGAGAAGAAGGGGTTCTGGTCGGCCATGTACTCAGCTTATCCACGACATGCAAAGAAGACATTGCAAAGATAATTTTGCAATGCTATCTTTGCACTATGTCCGAACCGACACCGCAGGCCAGGCCCGAGCGCACCCTCGACCTCGAGGCGCTGAAAGGCCTCGCGCATCCGCTGCGCCTGCAGATCTTCGATGCCCTGTCGGTGCACGGGCCGGCGACGGCGAGCGGTCTCGCCGAGCGGTTCGGTGAGTCGAGCGGCGCGACGAGCTACCACCTGCGCCAGCTCGAGCGGCACGGGTTCGTGCGTGAGGTCGAGGGGCGCGGCACGGGCCGCGAGCGCTGGTGGGAGCGAACACCCCAGGGCGTGGTCATCGACGGCGGCGACCTGGACGAGACGCCGGTCGGAAGGGCTGCCTCCGAGCTCGTGATGCGCCAGTGGTTGCAGAACCGCACGCGGGCGATCGACGACTTCATCGGACACGGCCGGGAGGATTTCGGTGTCGAGTGGACGGACGACAGCATGCTCACGATGGCCAACGTGCGGCTCACGCGCGAGCAGCTCGCGCGGGTCGTCAGCCAGTGGATGGAGCACATGCAGCCGGTGCTGGACAGCTTCGTCGGGCGGGACGATCCCGGGTCTCGACCGGTGCAGATTCACTTCAACGCATTCCCCGTGGTCGGCGGGGTCGAGACGCCGGAACAGCCCCGGAAATGACGGTGGCCGAGCGTAATTTCGGTACCAAGAGAGAGGCAGAAACGATGACAGCGACACTGGTCGAACTTCGTTCGGACGGGCGGCACGCGCCCTCGTTCTTCGACCGCATCATTATGCGGGCGAGCCTGACCACGCTCATGTGGGCGCGCCATCGTGCCGACCGCGCCGCCTTCTCCCGGGAATTGCGGGTGCAGCGCCTCGCGGCGATGTGCGAACTCGAGCGCAGTCGCTATCGGTCGGGCGTCGTCACGTCGCGACAGGCCTGGCCGACACCGCGCTAGCCGACCATCACCTGAGTCTTGTCCTTCGGGTCGACCCGCAGGCCGATCGTCTTGCCGGGCTGCCAGTTGCCGAGCGCGGCGGCGGCGATCATCTGCCGGTGCACCACCTCGTACGGCGGCTGGCCGTCGACGGTGACCTCGAGCGTGACGTCGTAGATCGTCGTCGTTTCGAACCTCTGTCCGCTGTCCACGAGCGACTTCACGACACCGGATGCCGGGGTCGCCGCGTTCATCGCCGCCATGTTCTCGAAGGGGTTGGCCCCGTAGCCGCCCGCGGCGCCCTGGGCGGTCGCTGCGGCCTCCCTGTACGCCTGGGCCGCCTCGGCGGCGTCGGCCGCGTTGGCGAGGGACTGGCGCAGGCCGACCTTCGGTTTCCCACCGGTCGCGGCCTTGATGCGGTTGTAGTCGTCAAGCATTCCCATGGCGGTCTCCTGTCAGGGTCGGGCGTTCAACGGAAGGGCTTGTCGCCGAAGGCGACAGCGTTCTTGTCAGCCGGGTCGACCCGCCCGTCCATCGTGGTGCCGTCCGTGTACGACGACAGGGTGGCGGAGGAGATGATCTCCTTCTTCTGCACCGTGTAGGCCGTGCCGCCCTCGGGCTCGACCTTGAGGTTCAGGAGGTAGACCGGGTTACCGGCGGTCGCTTCGCCGGTGTCGACCTTGCTCACGATGGTCAGTTTGGCTTTGCCGCCGACGGTGAGGATGCGGTTCTGCTCGGCCGCCTGCGCCTGGATGGCGTCGCGTTCCGCGGTCAGTTTGCCGACATCCATCGCGGCCGGGTCAGCGGTGCCGCCCGCGTAGCCAGAGTTCTTCAGGATCTGGTCGGCCGCCGCCTGTGCTTCTGCCGCCTGTTTCGCCCAGTCGCCGCCCGCTGCGGCTCCCGCGCCTGGGGTGTTGCCGAATAGTGCCATGATCTCGCTCACCTTCGTCGAGGATCGGCCGGTCTGCGGTCGCAGTCGAGAGCATAGCCACGTGCGGCGGCGAGCGAAATAGGGGAGTTTGCCGACAGGAATGAACTCAGCCGCGAGTAACCCGGGCGCTCCCGTCGGGCGCGACCCGGATCACCGTGCCGTCGTCCAGTTCGACGACGGGCTTGCCTTCCAGCCAGGTCAGCGTCCAGCGCCAGTTGGCCGTGTCGGTGTCCATCAGCTCGGTCTCCACATCCCGCACGGCGGTGGCGACGGAGTCGGGAAGCCGCGTCGGTGTCTCACCGCCGACCGGCCAGCGCGTTCCCAGTTGCATCATGCGTCCTGCTCCTCGAGCTCGATAGCGGTCACGGCGACGTCGGGCGCCTCGGTGAAGCCGAGGTCGGTGATGCGCCCCACAGCCCTGAGGTCGTCGGCCGCCAGGTGTAGAAGCGCCGGGCCGGCAATCGTCGCTCTCGTTGCGATCGTCTTCTGCGAGGCCTTGGCATCCGTCTTCGCCCGGCGGATGCCGATGAGTGCCTCGCTCACCAGCGCGCGGAGTCCGCTCACCGTGCTCGTCCCGGTCGTGACCGGCCACTCCGAGGTGTGGATTGATCTCTCGTGGGTCCAGCTCCAGACCTCCTCGGTGGCGAACGGGATGAACGGCGCGAACAGTCTCAGCAGGATGTCAATGGCGTGGCGGAGCGTGTACGCTGCGCTGGCCTGGCCGGCATCGCCGTTCGCGCCGTATGCGCGCTCCTTCACGACCTCCAGATAGTCGTCGCAGAACATCCAGAAGAACTGTTCGGTGGTTTCGAGCGCTTTGGCGTGGTCGTACTCGTCGAAGGCTTCCGTCGCGGTCGCGATCACCCGGTCGAGTTCAGCGAGCAGGTCGAGATCCAGGGGATCGGTCGCTGAATCCGTCGACGCGGTCGGGAAGCTGTACACGAACTTCGCCGCGTTCAGCACCTTGATGGCGAGGCGCCGCCCGATTTTCATCTGCTTCGGGTTCTGCGGATCGAAGGCCGCGTCGGTGCCGAGCCGGCTGGACGCCGCCCAGTAGCGCACCGCATCCGACCCGTGCTCATCGAGCATGGCAGCGGGCGTCACCACGTTGCCTTTCGACTTCGACATCTTCTTGCGATCGGGGTCGACGATGAACCCGGAGATCGCCGCCGTCTTCCACGGCGCGACGCCGTGCTCCAGCACGGCGCGCAGCACGGTGGAGAACAGCCAGGTGCGGATGATGTCCTGCGCCTGGCTGCGCAGCGAGAACGGGAAGACCAGCCCGAACAGCTCGGGGTCGCGCACCCAGCCTCCCGCGATCTGCGGGGTGAGCGACGACGTGGCCCAGGTGTCCATGATGTCGACCTCGCCCTCGAAGCCGCCGGGTTGGCCGCGCTGCGCCTCCTCGTAGCCGGGGGCGGGGGCGGATGCCGGGTCCACCGGCAGCGCGTCCTCGGTCGGCACGATGACTCCGGCCCGCTCGCCATCGGCGTCGAGCTCGTACCAGACCGGGATCGGCACGCCGAAGAACCGCTGCCGCGAGATCAGCCAGTCGCCGGTGAGCCCGTTCACCCAGTTGTCGTAGCGAACCCGCATGAACTCGGGGGCGAAGTCGATCTCGGCGCCGCGGTTCAGCAGGGTGTCGCGCAGCGACTCGTCGCGCGCGCCGTTCGTGATGTACCACTGGCGGGTGGACACGATCTCGAGCGGCCGGTCGCCCTTCTCGAAGAACTTCACCTGGTGCACGATCGGCGTCGGGTCGCCGACCAGCTCGCCGGACTCTGTCAGCAGTTCCACGATCCTGGCCTTGGCGCTGAACACGGTCTTGCCGGCCAGCTCCGCGTAGGCGGCCTTCGCGGCATCCGTCGCGATCGCGTCCGGCGGGTCGGCGACGATGCGGCCGTCCTTGCCGATGATGGTGCGGTTGGGCAGGTCGAGCTCGCGCCACCAGATCACGTCGGTCACATCGCCGAAGGTGCAGATCATGGCGATGCCCGATCCTTTGTCCTTCTGGGCGAGGTGGTGCGCCAGCACCGGCACCTCGACGCCGAACAGGGGGGTGGTCACGGTGGTGCCGAACAGCGCCTGGTAGCGCTCGTCATCCGGATGCGCGACGAGTGCCACGCAGGCGGGCAGCAGTTCCGGGCGAGTCGTCTCGATGAACACGTCGTCGGCCGGCCCGTGGAAGGCGAGCCGGTGGTAGGCGGCCGGCTGCTCCTTGTCCTCGAGCTCGGCCTGGGCCACGGCCGTGCGGAAAGTCACGTCCCACAGGGTGGGCGCATCGGCCTGGTAGGCCTCGCCGCGGGACAGGTTGCGCAGGAACGCGCGCTGGGCCGCAGACTGCGCCTCGTCCCCGATGGTGCGGTAGGTCTGGCCGTAGTCGACGCTCAGCCCCAGCTGGCGGAACAGCGCCTCGAACTGCTTCTCGTCCTCGACGGTGAGCCGCTCGCACAGCTCGATGAAGTTGCGTCGCGAGATCGGAACCTGGTCGGCGGCCTTCGACGACGCATTGTCACCGCCCTCGAGCGGCGGCACGAAGCCTTCGGCGTAGGGGATGGACGGGTCGCAGCGCACGCCGTAGTAGTTCTGCACCCGGCGCTCGGTGGGAAGGCCGTTGTCGTCCCAGCCCATCGGGTAGAACACGCTCTTGCCGCGCATCCGCTGGTAGCGGGCGATCAGGTCCATGTGGGTGAAGCTGAACACGTGGCCGATGTGCAGACTGCCGGATGCCGTGGGCGGCGGGCTGTCGATGCTGAAGACGTTCTCGCGAACGGCAGCCTCGCGATCGAACCGGTGGACGCCGTCGGCCTCCCAAATCGCGTCCCACTTGGACTCCAGCCCCTCGAGGGCGGGTTTTTCGGGAATGGTTTCGGCCATGATGGTGCTCCGGTTCGATATATGCGGCACCGAGTCGATGAAGAGGTGCCTGAGTGTGGGGTTGTCGCCCCAGTCTACCGGGGCCGGTCAGGGCTGCAGGCGGTCGATCACCCAGGTGCCGTCGGTGGTCGCCGTGTAGCGGATGCGGTCGTGCAGTCGCGAAGTGCGGCCCTGCCAGAACTCCACCTGGCGCGGCATCACGCGGAAGCCGCCCCAGTCATCCGGTCGCGGCACCTCCGTACCCTCCGGGTACCGCTGCTCCAGCTCGCGCACCCGTTGCTCGAGAGCCTCCCGGTCAGCGATCACTCGCGACTGCTCGCTGGCGATCGCGGCGATCTGCGATCCATGCGGCCTGCCGGCGAAGTAGGCGTCACTGACCTCGGTCTTCGTCGGGGTGGCCGTTCCGTAGACGAGCACCTGCCGATGCAGCGAGTACCACGGGAAGACGAGACTCGCGCCCGGGTTCGACAGCAGCGCCCGGCCCTTGCGCGAGCCGTAGTCGGTGAAGAACTCGAAGCCGTCCGGATGGATGCCGCGCAGCAGCACCGTGCGTGCGCTCGGCGCTCCGTCGGGGTCGATCGTCGCCAGCACCATCGCGTTCGGCTCGGTGACGCCCGCCTGTTCGGCGTGCGCCAGCCAGCCGCGGAACTGCGTGAGCGGGTCGGGGTCCACGTCCGCCTCGCTCAGGCTCTCCTGGCCGTAGTCGTCATGCCGGCCGAGCGACGGGGTGTCGTCAGCTATGGGTGTCTCCGCCGTTGGTGACGGTGATGGTCTTGCTCTGCAGGTGACCGCTGGCGTCTTCCACGGTGATCGTGAAATTCGTGCTGGCGTTGTAGCAGGGGTAGTCGTATTCCTGGGGGAAGTCGTTGCTGGTCCCGCTCGGCGGCAGGTTCCACCCCATCCCCATGTCCTTCGCGTTCCCACCAGCCGGCACGCCTACGCCGAAGTAGGCCTTCGACCCGTTGGTGCTCGTCCAGCTGAACGACATCTTGATCGGGTTGCCCGTCTTGTTGTTGCACATGACGGTGCTCGTGGACCCGGCGGAGAAGGAGTTGATCGTCAGGGTCGGCGGGGGCGGAGGCGGCGGCGCGACCGTCTGCGTCGCGGTAGGCGTCGGAGTGGGTGTCGGCGTGTGGGACGGCGTGCTCGACGCGGTGATCGTCGGCGTCGGAGTGTTCGTGGATGCCGCGTTCGTCGTGCCGTTTCGCCCGAGCAGCAGCGCGAGGATGACGATTATTGCGGCGAGCAGGACCGCGCCCACGATGATGAGGACGATGAGAAGCGTCCGCGAGTTCTTCTCGTCCGGAGTGGGGCCGCCGGCAGCAGGAACCGGCGTCGTCGGCGGGACATCGAAACGCTGTGTCGGTGTGTCGTCGCTCATGGTCGTCTCCCCGCCCGGATGAGCCGGCCCGCGCCCCGAACGGGGGGTGCGGGCGGCGATTGCTGCTCATACTAGGGGCCGGCGGTTGTCGTGGGATAGAGCGAACTCGCACTTGTTCTAATTCAAATAGAATAATAGGATGAATGCGTGATCCTGAGCATCGACCCGTCGTCATCCGCGCCGCTCTTCGAGCAGCTCGCGGCGAGCGTGCGCGCGGAGATCGGGCGCCGCGCCCTGTCGCCCGGGGAGCGCCTGCCGGCCGCCCACGACGTCGCCGAGTCGCTCGAGGTGAACATCCACACCGTTCTTCGCGCCTACCAGCTGCTTCGCGACGAGGGTCTCGTCGATCTCCGGCGCGGTCGCGGCGCCGTCATCACGGAACGCGCAGCCCAGTTCTCGCCGCTCGCCACCGCGATCCCCGGCCTCGTCGCCGAGGCGCGTCGCCACGGGCTCACCGTCGACCATGTCGTTTCGCTCGTCCGGAAGGAATTCTCCTCATGACCCGCAGCTCCCTCACCATCCGCCTCCTCGCGGTGTCGGCCATCGCACCACTCGTCATCGCCGGAGTGGGCATCGCCCTCATGCTCGACTGGGTCCCGCAGGCGAGCCGTCCGGTGGTCGTTCACTGGGGGGTGTCGGGCGTGAGCCATGGCCCTGCCGTCACCTACCCGGCGGCCGTCGCGATCCTGGTTGTCGCGCTCGTCGTGCTGCTGAGTGCAGTCCTCGCCGGAACGGTCCGCGCCGGCAGGCCGAGCGTGCAGCAGAAGGCCATCGCCGTGGTGCCCGTGTGGCTCTCGGTCTTCCTCAGTGGAAGTGCGGCCTGGCTCCTCTACGCGCAGCTCGACTCCCGCACGCTCGTCAGCCCGGCGCCCATGCTGCTCATCGCGGCGGGCGCCGGCGTCGTGCTCGCCGTCGGCGCGTGGTTCCTGCTTCCCGCCGCCTCCCCGCTCACCGGCGAGCGGGACCACACGTCGGTGCCGGCCCGCCCGGTTGCCACGGGCGAGAAGATCGCCTGGTTCGGGCAGGCCGCCGCTGCTCCCGCGCTGGTCGTAGCGCTGGTGGCGCTTGCCGTCATCATGCTCGCGGCGGGCATCGTCGTCACGCTCATCTACTCGCCGGCCGGCCTGCTGCTGGTGCTGGTTGCCCTCATCGTCGCGTTCGCGACCTCGACACTGGACTGGCACGTGTCGATCGATGAACGCGGCCTGGTTGCGCGCAGCCTGCTCGGTTTTCCGCGATTCCGTGTGCCGCTCGACGAGGTGTCGAGTGCGTCGGTGGTCGAGCTCAACCCGCTCGTGGACTTCGGCGGCTGGGGCATACGCTTCGGCCTCGGCAAGCGGACGGGGATCGTGATGGGGTCGGGTGAGGCGCTCGAGCTGTTCCGGCGGCCGTCCGGGTCGCTGGTGATCACGCTGCACGACGCCAGGGGCGCGGCCGAAGTGCTCGCCGGACTCGTTGCGCGGGCGGGGACGCCCAGCCCGCGGTAGGCGGTTGCGATCACCACGGTCGTGCCGCCCCGTGTTCCATGTCGGCTAGAATCGGCAGGAAGGCAGCGATCCGGCAATCACCGGGGAGCCTCCGGAAGAACCGCTGTTGTGCGGGTTGAGTAGCGCCGAGCGAAGCTCGACGCGTGTCGAAACCTCACCAGTGAATTAGACCCGGGTGTAGTGCAAGAGTGGCTCCTCCGTTTTTTCTGAGGTTGCAAGCAAGGTGGTACCGCGGCATCCGTGTCGTCCTTGCAGAGGCAGCCAACAGGAGCACCGATGACCTACCCCAAATACGACAGCGACAGCCCGCTCACGCCGAGCCCAAGCTTTCCCGACGTCGAAACGGGCATCCTCGCGTTCTGGAAGGGTGACGGCACCTTCCAGGCGTCGATCGACAACCGGGACGGCTGCGAGGAGTGGGTGTTCTACGACGGCCCGCCGTTCGCCAACGGCCTGCCGCACTACGGCCACCTGCTCACCGGCTACGCGAAGGACCTGTTCCCGCGCTACCAGACCATGCGCGGCCGCCAGGTGCATCGCCGCTTCGGCTGGGACACCCACGGCCTGCCCGCCGAACTCGAGGCGATGCGCCAGCTCGGCATCAACGAGAAGCACGAGATCGAAGACATGGGCATCGACGTCTTCAACGCGAAGGCCCGCGAGTCGGTGCTCGAGTACACGGAGGAGTGGGAGAAGTACGTCACCCGCCAGGCGCGCTGGGTCGACTTCGAGAACGACTACAAGTCGCTCGACATCACCTTCATGGAGTCGGTGATCTGGGCCTTCAAGCAGCTCTACGACAAGGGGCTCGCCTACGAGGGCTTCCGGGTGCTGCCGTATTGCTGGCACGACGAGACCCCGCTGTCCAACCACGAGCTGCGCATGGATGACGAGGTCTACCGGATGCGGCAGGACCAGTCCGTGACCGTCACCTTCCCGCTCGACGGCCCCAGGGCGGAGAGCCTCGGCCTCACCGGGGTGAAGGCCCTGGCGTGGACCACGACGCCCTGGACCCTGCCGACGAACCTCGCGCTCGCGGTCGGGCCGGGCATCCGGTACGCCGTCGTCCCGAGCGGACCGCTGGGCGCGGCCGACGGATCGGCGGAGGGCGTCGCCGAGTACCTCCTCGCGGCCGACACGGTCGCCGCCTACGCGAAGGACCTCGGCTACGGCTCGCCGGAGGCGGCGAAGGAGGCCGTCTCGCGCACCCTGCCCGGCGAGGCGCTCGAGGGCGTCAAGTACGCCCGCCTCTGGGACTATTACGCGGATGCCGAGACCTGGCACACCGGGAACGCCTGGCAGATCCTGGTCGCCGACTATGTCGCCACCGGCGAGGGGACCGGCATCGTGCACCAGGCCCCCGCCTATGGTGAGGACGACCAGGTCACCTGTGCGCGGTACGACATCCCGGTGATCGTCTCGGTGGATGACGGGGGCAAGTTCCTGCCGGTGATCACGGAGGTCGCCGGCCTGCAGGTCTTCGACGCCAACAAGCCGCTCACCCGGATGCTTCGCGAGGACGGACGCCTGCTGAGGGTCGCGAGTTACGAGCACAGCTATCCGCACTGCTGGCGCTGCAAGAACCCGCTCATCTACAAGGCGGTCTCCAGCTGGTTCGTGAGGGTCACCGAGTTCCGCGACCGCATGGAGGAGCTCAACCAGGCCATCAACTGGGTGCCGGAGAATGTGAAGGACGGCCAGTTCGGCAAGTGGCTGTCGAACGCCCGCGACTGGTCGATCTCGCGCAACCGGTACTGGGGTTCGCCCATCCCGATCTGGAAGAGCGACGACCCCGAATATCCGCGCATCGACGTCTACGGCTCGCTCGACGAGCTGGAGCGCGATTTCGGCGTGCGGCCCGACGACCTGCACCGGCCGTTCATCGACGAGCTGACCCGGCCGAACCCCGACGACCCGACCGGACGGTCGACCATGCGGCGCATCGAGGACGTCTTCGACGTCTGGTTCGACTCCGGCTCGATGCCCTTCGCCCAGGTGCACTACCCGTTCGAGAACCAGGAGTGGTTCGACACGCACAGCCCGGCGGACTTCATCGTCGAGTACATCGGCCAGACCCGCGGCTGGTTCTACATGCTGCACATCCTCTCGACCGCGCTCTTCGACCGGCCCGCCTTCGTCAACGTGATCAGCCACGGCATCGTGCTCGGCAACGACGGCCAGAAGATGTCGAAGAGCCTGCGGAACTACCCGGATGTCAGCGAGGTCTTCGACCGCGACGGTGCGGATGCGATGCGGTGGTTCCTCATGGCGTCGTCGGTCATCCGCGGTGGCAACCTCGTGGTCACGGAGGAGGGCATCCGTGAGGGTGTGCGCCAGCTCATGCTGCCGCTGTGGAACACGTGGTACTTCTTCACCCTGTACGCGAATGCCTCCGGCTACGAGGCGAAATGGCGCACAGACTCGACGGATGTCATGGACCGCTACCTGCTCGCCAAGACCCGGCAGCTGGTCACCGACATCACCAGCCGCCTCGACGACCTGGACAGCCCGCTCGCCGCTCTCGCTCTGCGCGACTTCGCCGACGTGCTCACCAACTGGTACGTGCGGCGCAGCCGCGACCGCTTCTGGTCGGGCGACAACGCGGACGCCTTCGACACCCTCTACACGGTGCTCGAGACGCTCTGCCGGCTGGCCGCCCCGCTCCTCCCGCTCGTCACCGAGCAGATCTGGAAGGGACTCACCGGCGGACGCAGCGTGCACCTCGAGGACTGGCCGGTCGCCGACCTGTTCCCGCAGGACGACGAGCTGGTTGCAATCATGGATCGCGTGCGGGAGATCGCGTCGATCGGGCTCGGAATCCGGAAGGCGCGCCAAATACGAGTCCGTCTTCCCTTGTCGAAACTGACCGTTGCCGTAGAAGATCCGGCTGGTCTGACGGAATTCGCATCCGTCCTGCGAGAAGAACTCAACGTGAAGGAAATCGAGTTCCTCAGTGCTTCTGAGCGCACACCATCGGACTACGGAATCCAGGCGTCACTGACTTTGAATGCTCGGGCGCTTGGACCGCGCGTTGGGAAGGACGTGCAGCGGCTCATTCACGCCGTCAAAGAAAACCAATGGGAGTCGGAAATCGAATTGCTGGTCGATGGACCCACCACCATCGTGACCGTCGACGGAATGAGATTGCTGGACGGCGAATTCGAACTGAAGTTTGACGCTCCGCAGACAGGAACTGCCGTGGGTTTTCTCAATTCGCGGGAATTCCTCGTGCTTGATGTCGATACGACGGCGGACCTCGAAGCGGAGGGGCTTGCCCGAGACCTGATCCGCGCCATCCAGGACACCCGGAGGTCCGCCGGACTCGATGTCAGCGACCGGATCGACCTGACGCTGTACTTCGCCTCGGCAGACGAGCGGCTGGCCGTCGAGCCGTTCCTCGACACGATCACAGGCGAGACGCTCGCCCTCGAACTGGCGGTCGAGTCGCCCGGCGACGTGCAGGCGTACGCTGCCCAGCACGGTCGCGCGGGATCGTTCAGGTCACTCGTCGCGGCGGGGCAATACGCTAACGAGGGCGACGTGCTCGTCGAACTCGCGATTCACGGAACGGGAACCAGTGTCTGATCTCACCGACGACCCAGAGCTCGGTGACGACGCCTTCTTCCAGAAGGATGCCGACCGCGTCTTCAGCGAACTGCGGTCCCGGATCGGCGAGGCCCACGCGCAACCGCGGCTGGGGCCGACCCGCCGCGCTGTGGAACTCCTCGGCGACCCGCAGCGGGCATACCCGATCATCCACATCACCGGCACGAACGGCAAGACCAGCACCAGTCGCATCATCGAGTCGATCCTTCGCGCCTACGGCCTGCGCACCGGTCTGCTGACCAGTCCGCGCCTGGTCCGGGTGAACGACCAGATCGTCGTCGACGGCGAGCCGATCACGAACGAGGCGTTCGTCACGAACTATCGCGACATCCAGCCCTACCTGGAGATCGTCGACGCCGAACTCATCGGCGCCGGCGAACTGCCGCTCACCTTCTTCGAGGCGTTCACCACGCTCGCGTTCGCGAGCTTCGCGGACGCGCCGGTGGATGTCGCGGTCATCGAGGTGGGCATGGGCGGCGAGTGGGACTCCACCAACGTCGGCGACGGCCAGGTGGCCGTGTTCACCCCGATCTCGCTCGACCACACGGCCCGGCTGGGAAACACGGTGGCCGAGATCGCGCGCACCAAGTCGGGCATCATCAAGCCGGCAGCAGCAGTCGTCAGCGCGAAGCAGGTGCCTGAGGCGCTCGCCGAGCTGGAGCGCGCCGCCGAGCTGACCGAGTCCAGCATGGCCGTGCAGGGGAACGCCTTCGACCTGGAGGCCAACACGGTCGCGGTCGGCGGCCAGGTGATCACCGTGCGCGGCCTGGCCGGCACCTATCGGGACCTGTTCCTGCCGCTGTTCGGCGACCACCAGGCGCAGAACGCCGCGGTCGCCATCGCGGCCGTCGAGTCGTTCCTCGGCGGCGGCAGCCAGCCGCTGGTGGGCGACGTGCTCGCCGAGGGGATCGCGACGGCGACCTCTCCCGGCCGCGTGCAGGTGATCGGCATCGAGCCGACCGTCATCGTTGATGCCGCCCACAACCCCGACGGCGCCCTCGCGCTGGCGAAGGCGATCGCCACCTACTTCAGCTTCGACGAGGTGGCCGTGGTGCTCGGCATGCTGTCCGACAAGGATGCTCGCGGCATCATCGGCGGCCTCGCCGCCTTCGCGGACCGGTTCCATGTCACCGCGTCGAGTTCGGACCGCGCGGTGCCGGTGGATGACCTGGCCGCGCTGGTGCTGGAGCTCACGAACGAGGAGACCACCTACCCGTTCGCGAGCGTCACGGAGGCGATCGCGTCCGCGCGCGAGTGGGCCTCGGAGGCGCCGCGACGGGGCGTGGTGATCACCGGCTCGATCACGCTCATCGGCGACGCGCTCGTGCTCGCCGAGTCCGAGGGCTGGAAACGATGACCGCGGAGCCGCGGGTGCGCACCCGCCGCCGGCGCGGCGCCGCCGAATCGCTGCTCTCGATCGTGCTGGCGCTCGAGGCGGTGCTCGTCTTCTTCATCGTGCTCGTCGTGTTCGGGCTGAGGGTGCTGTCGCCGGCCGTCGCCTTCGGCGGGGGAGCCGCGCTCGTCGTGCTGCTCGTGCTGGACAGCCGGCTGGTCCGCTGGCCGGCGGGGGCCTGGCTCGGCTGGGTGCTGCAGGCCGCGCTCGTCGCCCTCGGCATCCTCCTGCCGCTCATGTATTTCGTCGGCGCCCTGTTCCTCGCCATCTGGATCTACTGCTTCGTCACCGGCCGTCGGCTCGACCGCCGCACTGCAATCACTAAGGAGAACCCATGACCGACATCGAAGAGACGCTGGTGCTGGTGAAGCCCGACGGTGTCTCGCGCAACCTGACCGGCGAGATCCTGCGCCGGATCGAGGCGAAGGGTTACCAGCTGGTCGACCTCAAGCTGGTCGAGGCGAGCCGCGAGCTGCTGGCGAGCCACTACGAGGAGCACCAGGGAAAGCCCTTCTACGAGCCGCTGGTCGAGTTCATGGAGAGCGGCCCGATCGTCGCCGTGCGCGTCGCGGGGGAGCGGGTCATCGAGGGCTTCCGGTCGCTGGCGGGCACGACCGACCCGACGACCGCGGCGCCGGGCACCATCCGGGGCGACCTCGGCCGCGACTGGGGACTGAAGGTGCAGCAGAACCTCGTGCACGGCTCGGACTCGCCCGAGTCGGCCGCGCGCGAGCTCGCGCTCTGGTTCGACTAGGAGGCGGGTCGGGCGGCGGGACCACCTCTAGGGTGAGGTCTCGACCCGCTCGACCCGCTCTCTTTTAGCTGCCGGCGGCCTGCAGCACGAACGACGCGAAGGCGTTGGCGTCGGTGAGTGAACCACCGTACCTCTGGCCGTTCACGTAAACGGTGGGCGTTCCTTGGAAGGTGGCCGGCGTCGCCGCGATTCCCTGGAAGGTGCCGTTGCTCACCCGGGTGGTCGCCGATTTCACCCAGCCCGCGAACCGCTGGCTGGTGACGCACGAGGTGATATCCGAACTGTTCGCGCCCGCCCCCTTGAGAATCGACAACAGCTGCTTGTCGCTCATGCCCGAGCTGTTCTCCGCGGGCTGGTTGGCGTACAGGGCGGTATTCACCGCGTAGAAGTCGTTCGGGTCGAAGTTCGCGACACAGGCCGCGGCGTTGGCCGCCCTGGTCGAGTACTTGTTGCCGAGGGATGACGAGTCGAGGATGGCGATCGGGTGGATCTCGATCGTCGCCTGGCCCGACTTCACCATGGTGGCGATCTGGTCCTCGTTGGTGGTCTCGAACTGGAGGCAGTACGGGCACTGGTAGTCGATGTAGGTGACGATGTGGGCGACGCCGCTGAGTTTCTTCGTGTCGGTGACGACCGGCGTGCCGCCGGCCTTGATCGCGGGGGTCGTCAGGGCATCCAGCTTGGCGCCGCTCAGCACGATGCCGTCGCTGGCCATGTTCTTCGGGCCGGGCCCGGCGGGCTTGTTGACGTTCACGATCACGATCACGATGATCGCGACGATGGCGATCACGGCGATGCCGATTCCGCCCTGCAGGAAGATCCGGTTGCGTCGCTCGCGGCGCTTCTGGGCCTCGCGCTCGATGCGTGCCGTCTCGCGGGCCTGCTCGCGGCGGTCCTTCTTGCCGGCCGGTGTTCCGCTCGTCGCTGGGCTCATTCTCGCTCGGCTCGTTTCTGTGTGGGGAGAGATGTCGGGCAACTCATGACTCTATGAGATCGGACTCGACCTTGTCCGGACATTTCTGGGGTTTGTGCTGACAACTAGCTGAGATAGCTGAGCAGGTCGAGACCCTGCTGGGCGAGCAGCAGCACCACGACGTAGCTCAGCAGCGTGACCAGGGGCACGAATCCGTACAGGTGGTGGAAGACACGCCGCACCGGTTCGGACGAGCTGAAGACGCCCTCCTTGACGTTGTGGAAGGTCACCAGCCAGAACAGCGGGATCACGACGGCCCAGGTGGTCATGCACCACGGACAGAGGGTGGCCAGCACGAAGATGCTCTGGTAGATGAGCCAGCCGATGAGGGTGATCGTGCCGAGCATGCCGACGTTGAGGGCGATCCAGAACCAGCGCGACAGCCGCACGCCGGAGAGGATGAGGATGCCGATCACCAGCACGGCGATCCACCCGCCGTCCCCGAGAACCGGGTTCGGGAACCCGAACAGCGAGCCCTGCCAGGAACGCAGGTTGACCCCGCACTGCACGATCACGCTGTAGTTGCAGCTGGGTGCCGCGGTCGGATCGATGAAGGTGCCGACCTTGTCGACGGTGAGGCGGAAGGCGGCGAAGAATGCGACCACGGAGCCGACGACCAGGGTCGTGCCGATGACGGTGTTGGGAATGCCGCGCGGAACGCGGAGAAGCCCTATGACGAGTGCGCCGATCGCGGTGACGAGCTGTACCAGGGTCAGTGGCCAGAAGGGCGAACCACCCTGGGCGGCGAGGTAGAGCGCCCAGGCCTGGAACAGCACGCCCAGGATGAGTACCGGAAGCAGGGCCCGCCACCAGCCGGGCCCGATCGTCGCGCCACCGAACTCGGCCATCGCAACGGTGAGCACGATGACGAAGAAGACCATGCCGAAGGCGGACGATGGTGCGCCCAGCTCGTTGTCGGCCCCGATGAGTTTCGTGCCGGCCCCGCCGGCCTCGATCGCCGAGAAACTCACGATGGTCGCGATGAAGGCGACCAGCAGTCCGAGTGCTCCAGGGATCGCGAAACCGAGTGCGCGGGAGTTCGCCCGGCGGGTCGGTGCCGGCGTCGTGGTGACCATGCTCGGATTATTGCACGGCGCAAATGCGGGCTTGGTGGCAATGCGTGCGATAATTTGAGCTAGTCGCAGGAGCCGCGCTCCCGGGACACCCAGAGTTTGACAAGACAGAGTTTGCTTACCGGGCACCGAGCCGGGCCGCGTGCAGAGATCGCGTCGAATAGCCAGTTTCGAAGGAAGTACCAAAAACGAGCGTGACGACGAGTGAGAGCCAGTGCCGGACGGCACAGGCCAGGGCCGGTCGCGGAGCGTAAGGATTAGCGGGATCTCGCACAGCGGGATATCGCGTTAGAGAGTACCCGGCGGGTGGCGCGGTTGCCCGGCCCGGGCTAGGAGTGCACCAGCAATGGTGGATACAAATAAAGACGATACGGATTCCCCGAAGCGCGGACGCCTGTTCGGCCGTGGCAAGGCACAGCCCGAATCGGTTGCTGAGCAGCCGGTTGCTGAGCAGCCGGTCACTGAGCCTGTCGAAGCGCCGGTCACCAGGAAGCGCGCTCCGGCGAAGAAGGCCAGCGCGCCGAAGTCGGCCGCGACCGCGGTCGGGCACGACGAAGGGCTCGCCACCGAGCCGGTGTCGGATGCCACGGCCGGCAAGGCGCCCTCGCGCAGCCGGGCGAAGAAGCCGGTCACGGATGACGCTGTGACAGGCTCTGCGACCGAGACGGCCGCCGCGCCCGTGCGGCCCACGACATCCCTGCTGTTCCAGGCGCCCGACCTCCCGACGATCGTGCCGCCGCGTCCGCGCGGCCAGCAGCCGGAGCGACCCGAGGATGGCGAGGAGAGCGGAACCCTGCGCCGCCGATCGCGCCGTCGTGCGGGCGACGAGGACAACGGGGCGCCCGGCAACGGCAACCCCAGCAACACGGTGGTCAGGGTTCGTACCCCGCGCGCGCAGCCGGAGCCGAGCAACGAGCCGACACGAGTGCGCGGTTCCACCCGCCTCGAAGCCAAGAAGCAGCGTCGCCGCGACGGCCGGGACGCCGGGCGACGCCGTCCGGTGATCACCGAGTCCGAGTTCCTCGCGCGCCGCGAGAGCGTCGACCGGGTGATGGTGGTGCGTTCCAAGTTCGCCCGCATCCAGATCGCCGTGCTCGAAGACGCTGTGCTGGTCGAGCACTACGTGGCCAAGGCCGCCGATGCGAGCCTCATCGGCAACGTCTACCTCGGTCGGGTGCAGAACGTGCTGCCTAGCATGGAGGCGGCGTTCGTCGACATCGGGCGCGGGCGCAACGCCGTGCTGTACTCCGGTGAGGTCGACTGGGATGCCGCGGCGGAGAACTCGTCGGAGGGCAAGAACCAGGCCCGCCGCATCGAGCTCGCCCTCAAAGCCGGTGACAAGGTGCTCGTGCAGGTCACCAAGGATCCGGTCGGCCACAAGGGCGCCCGCCTCACCAGCCAGGTCTCGCTGCCGGGTCGCTATCTCGTCTACGTGCCGAACGGCTCGATGAACGGCATCAGCCGCAAGCTGCCCGACACGGAGCGCGCGCGCCTCAAGAAGATCCTCAAGGAGGTGCTGCCGGAGAACGTGGGCGTGATCGTGCGCACCGCCGCCGAGGGTGCCACCGAGGAGCAGCTGACGCTCGACGTCAACCGGCTCACCGCCCAGTGGGCGGCGATCAGCGAGGCGCTTGAGAGCGTGCAGGCGCCCGCGCTGCTGCACTCGGAGCCAGACCTGCTGGTGAAGATCGTGCGCGATGTCTTCAACGAGGACTTCCAGACGCTGGTCGTCGAGGGTGAGGATGCCAAGGAGACCATCGAGAGCTACCTCTCCGCGGTCGCCCCCGACCTGGCCGAGCGCGTACGCCTCTACGAGGGAACCGTCGATTCGTTCGACGAGTACCGCATCACCGAGCAGATCGAGAAGGCGCTCGACCGCAAGGTCTGGCTGCCGTCCGGTGGTTCGCTCGTCATCGACCGCACCGAGGCGATGACCGTCGTCGACGTCAACACCGGCAAGTTCGTCGGCTCGGGCGGCAACCTCGAGGAGACCGTCACCAAGAACAACCTGGAGGCGGCGGAGGAGATCGTCCGCCAGCTGAGGCTGCGCGACATCGGCGGCATCATCGTGGTCGACTTCATCGACATGGTGCTGGAGTCGAACCGCGACCTGGTGCTGCGCCGGCTGGTCGAATGCCTCAGCCGCGACCGCACGAAGCACCAGGTGGCCGAGGTCACGTCGCTCGGCTTGATCCAGATGACCCGCAAGAAGCTCGGGCTCGGGCTGATCGAGTCGTTCTCGGAGCCGTGCGAGGTCTGTGCGGGCCGGGGGATCATCATCCACCACGACCCGGTCACCAAGCATCGCCAGTCGGCGCAGCCGGAGGTGCGCCGCAGTCGCGGGGGTCGCGGAAACGGCGGCGACCGCGGCCAGTCGAACAACGGCCAGTCCAGCAGCGGCCCGGCGAACCGGGGTGCGAACGGCACGCACGCGATCACCGATGACGTGAAGAACGCGCTCGCGCAGATCGCGGCCTCGACCATCCCGCACAGCGACGCGCCCGCAGCCGAGCCGTCGCGCGTGGAAGACGCCTCGATCGCCGCTGCCGAGGCCGCCGTCGCGATTCTCGACATCCCGGTGAAGAAGACGCAGCGCCAGCCGCGCCGCATCTCCACCCACGATGCCGAGCAGATCCTCGATTCGGTGCTCGACGCCCTGCCGGAGCCGAAGCAGCCGGGACAGGGGCGTTCGCGCGTGTCGCGCCGGGTCTCCAGCGCCGGCAACGTCACGACCACTCCCGAGACGCCGTCTGAATAGACCTTCAGCCTGTGTCGTCCCGGATTCGTAACCGGGGCGACATAGGATTCGGCGGGTGGGGACCCGGGTTGCGGAGAGACCGACGCGGGTGACCCGCGTGCCGGTCGGCGTCGGCCTGGCGGTCGGCGCCACCGCGATCGTCGTCGTCTTCGCGATCCGTGCTCTGACGCCGTCGCTCGGCAAGTGGGATCTGCCGAACCAGGTGCAGGACCTGCTGACCCTCAGCATCAGCGTCATCATCGAGTCGCTGCCGTTCGTCATCCTGGGCATCCTTCTGTCGATCCTCGTGCAGCTGTGGATCCCGGATCGCTGGATCATGAGGGTGCTGCCCGGCAACCCAGTGTTGCGCCGGGCCGTCATCTCGTTCATCGGCATCCTGCTGCCGGTCTGCGAGTGCGGCAACGTGCCGCTCGCCCGCGGGCTCATCGTCAAGGGCTTCTCGGTCTCCGAGTCGATCACCTTCCTGCTCGCGGCGCCGATCCTCAACCCGATCACGATCGTCACGACGGGCCAGGCCTTCGGGTTCTCCAGCCCCATCTTCATCGCGCGCATCATCGGCGGCTTCCTGGTGGCGAACATCGTCGGCTGGCTGTTCTCCCGCCACCCCGACCAGGACAGCCTGATGACCCCGCGATTCGCGGCCGAGTGCAGGCTTCCGGATCCGCACGAAACGGGCGAGTCGAGGTGGAAGAAGAGCATCGAGATCTTCCAGCACGAGGCGGCCACCATCATGCCTGCCCTGTTCATCGGGTCACTCGTCGCCGGTCTCGTGCAGGTGGCCGTGCCGCGCGCGCTGCTGCTCGGGCTGGGAAGCAACCCGGTCTGGTCGATCCTCGCGATGATGGCGCTCGCCTTCGTCATCTCGGTCTGCTCGAACGTCGACTCCTTCTTCATCCTCCCGTTCGTGAACACGTTCCTGCCCGGCTCGATCTCCTCGTTCCTCATCTTCGGGCCGATCGTCGACATCAAGATGCTGACCCTCATGCGCACCACGTTCTCGACACGGGTACTCGTCATCCTCACCGTCGTGGTCGGGCTGCTGGCCGCCGTCATCGGATTGGTCGTGAACTATGTGGCGTAGCTTCCAGAAGTGGCAGGGTGTCATCCTGTGCGTGGCCGCCCTCGTTGCGACGGTCTGGCTGGGCCTGACGAACCAGCTGATCCTCTACATCCATCCCCGGTACATCGTGTTCACGGTCATCATGGCGATCATCGGCATCGCGCTCGTGGTGGGCAGCTTCCTCACCCGGCACGATCACGACCACGACGAGGAGACGCCGCGCCGTCTCGGTGCCGTGCTCTCGGTCGGGGCGGCGGTGCTGACCCTTGCCCTCGCCGTCGGGCTGATCGTGGTGCCGCCGGCGACTCTCACCACCGCGACCGCGGACCAGCGGGTGATCAACTCCGGGTCTCTGGCGTCCGGCACGAAGACCGTCGATTCCGTGGCATCCGCCCCCACCGGCGCCTCGGCGAAGTTCACCGTCGCGGACTGGGCGTCGCTGCTGCGACAGACCAGCGACGAGACCTTCTATCGCAACAAGGCGGCGGATGTCGTCGGCTTCGTGAGCGCCGACAGCGGCGACCCCGACAATGTCTTCTTCGTCTCCCGGTTCGTCATCACCTGCTGCGCCGTGGACGCCCAGCCGGTGGGCGTGCCCGTCTACCTCCCGAACTGGAAGAACGGCTTCGCCAGCGGCGCCTGGGTAGAGGTGGTGGGCAGTTTCGACACCGATCCGAGTGCGTCGAGCAAGCAGCCGATCGCGCTGCTGCCGACCTCGACCAAGAAGACCACGCAGCCCAGTGACCCTTATCTCTACTAGCGCTCTGAAACAAGCAGGGTCACGACGCTTCCGCAGGGGGATCGTGGCGACCGTGGTCGTGCTCGCGGTGCTCTGCGCGGGCCTGGTCGCGCTCACCTACGGCCAGGGGCCGAAGCTGTCGAGCGCGACCGTCGACACCACCCAGGTGGTGCGGCAGGCCGACCAGCAGGTGCGGCTGTTCGCCAACCAGAACGTGGCGAAGGTGGTGACCTCGCAGGTGACGGTGTCGCCGTCGACCCCGTTCACGGTCAGCAGCTCCGGACAGGTGATCGCCGTGCAGTTCTCCGAGCGACTGCACTACGCCACGCGGTACACGGTGACCGTGCGCAACGTGTCCAGCATCTACCAGGCCGTCACGGCCGACCTCGGGTATTCGTTCACCACGGCCGCGGCATCCCTCTACTACCTCGATCGGGCCGATCCGACCCAGGCCGGGCAGGCCGACGACAGCATCATCCGCACCGGGCTGAAGGGCAGCGCGAGCAAGGTCATCTACTCGGCCCGCCACATCCAGCAGTTCACGGTGTTCCCGGCCGTGCTCGCGGTGGTGACACTCAACGACGATCACAGCGACTCCCTGTCGCTGGTGAGCATCAGGAATCCCTCGCAGATCGAGCATCTGCTGCTGCCGACGGCGGGCACCATCGACAAGCTGCAGGCTGAGCCGGATGTCGGCGTGCTCGGCTTCGTCTTCACCAGCGCCGGGGGCAGTGCCGACCCCGAGTATTCGAGCGACCTCATGACCGTGGACCTCACCGCCACCCATACGGTCACACCCGTGCTGGGACTCGACTCGAAGCCGCTCAGCGTGCTGGACTGGCTCTTCCTCAGCGGCACGACCAGCGTGGTCGCGCAGGCCTACGACCAGTCGATTCTGCTGATCGATCCGAAGAACCCGGCGTCGTCGACTCCGCTCGGCGTGTACGCGGCCCTCGAGGGGTCATCGCCGGACGGCAAGTCCATCGTGGTCGCCGACGTCTTCAGCCGCATCCTGCTGACCATCGCCACCGGCAAGACGACGCGTCTCGAGACCCACCAGGTCGGGGGAGCGAAGACCTACGGCGGAGACCTGCAACTGCTCGGCGACGGTGTTGCGAGCGTGCAGCAGGTGGCGGTGTTCGACGATGCGACCGGAGAGTTCGGCAGCTACCTGATCTACCAGGACGGCGACTCCGCGCGCGTCCTGTTCGGCAGCGCGGACTACAAGGGCAGCATCGACGGGTTCACGGTGTCACCGAACGGGCAGTACGTGGCCGCCAACGTGGTGCCCGACTACGCCGCCAGCGTGTCGGACGGCTACTTCATCGACCCGAGGGCGACATCCATCACCACGGACTTCATCGACATCTCGAGCGGCGCCATCGTGCGCAGCGTCGCCGGTTTCGACGAGTCCTGGTAGCCCCCCTTCCTCATTCCGTGAGGTGCCCAAGAATGTCGTAAATTCCGCGATCTCGGCGCATTCTTGGGCACCTCGCGGGGGTTTACGGGGCGCGGCGCTCGCGCTGGGTCACGCGGAGGCCGCTCGCGCGCAGGCGCTCGACGAGCTGGCGCATCGTGACCGGCTCCGCCCCGGCCGCGACCAGTTCGTCGTAACGGTAGTCGGGCACGTCGTAGTGATCGCGGTCGAAGCTTCGGCGCGGGAGACCCATTCGCTCCGCGAAGGCGTGCAACTCGTCGAGAGTACTGTCGCTGACGAGATGCGACCAGAGGATGTCGTGCGCAGGCCACCTGGGCGCGTCGATCAACACGGTCATCCCCCGATTGTAAGGAGCAGGCATGCTCACCCGTCGCTCACCACTCGCCGGGCTGGCAACCGCCGCCTGCGTGCTGGCCGTCCTCCTCGCCCAGCAGCTGGTCGGCGGCGCCACGGCGGTCATCGCCACGGTGCTGTACGGGCACAGCCTGCCGATCGCCGGCACCCAGGGCGACCCGACCCTGCTGCACAACGTCGTGTTCGCTGTCGGCGTGTTCTTCGCGCTGTGGCTGATCGTTCCCGTTTCGGCGGAGTTCCGGCCGACCCGCGTGATGCTCAGGGGGCTCGCGATCTCGGCGGTCTCGACCGCACTGCTGTTCGTCGTCACCGTCCTGGTCGCGACCTACGCGTCGTTCATCGGCCCGCTGGGCGGCATGACAGGATTCGACGGCCGGTCCGCGCTGGAGGGGCTCGGCGACGCCGTCCTGGTGGCGGGAAACTACTTCGCGGAGGGCACCCCGCTCGTCATCCTCGCCGTAGTCCTGCTGCGGATCTGGCTTCGCCGCAACGCGCGCCCGACCGACGTTTGACCGACCCCCGCCGGATCGAGTATTGTTGACCCTTGGTGTGTGCCGGGCCAAGCCCGTTCAGAGCGCCAGACTTCTTCCGGAATCTTCTCCGGTCACATAGTTAGGGTTACAAGTGGTTTACGCAGTTGTGCGCGCCGGCGGCCGCCAGGAAAAGGTCGAGGTCGGAACGATCGTCGTTCTCGATCGCATCAAGGCCGACAAAGACGGCAACGTCGAGCTCGTCCCCGTGCTGCACGTCGACGGTGACACGATCACCCACGACGCCGCGAAGCTCGCGAAGATCAAGGTGACCGGTGAGGTTCTCGGCGACCTGCGCGGACCGAAGATCGTCATCCAGAAGTTCAAGAACAAGACCGGGTACAAGAAGCGCCAGGGCCATCGCCAGGAGCTCACCCGCATCAAGATCACCGGCATCAAGTAATTTTTCACGCTTCAAACCAACTACCTCGTAGTACAGACCCAAGGATTTCGTAATGGCACACAAAAAGGGCGCAAGCTCCACCCGTAACGGCCGCGACTCCAACGCGCAGCGCCTCGGCGTCAAGCGCTTCGGTGGCCAGGTCGTGGGCGCCGGCGAGATCATCGTCCGCCAGCGCGGCACCCACTTCCACCCCGGCGTGAACGTCGGGCGTGGCGGCGACGACACGCTGTTCGCTCTCTCCGCTGGCGCGGTCGAGTTCGGCCAGAAGGGCGGCCGCAAGGTCGTCAACATCGTGGCGGCAGCCAACTAGCAGTGTTTCTGGCGTAGAGCCAGTCAGCGCGGGCGAGCTTCGGCTCGCCTGCGTCTTTTAAGGAAGGTGACATCCCATGGCGACATTCGTCGACCAGGTGACCCTCCATCTCAGCGCGGGCGACGGCGGCGACGGCTGCGTCTCGGTCAAACGCGAGAAGTTCAAGCCGCTCGCCGGCCCCGATGGCGGCAACGGTGGCGACGGTGGTGACATCGTGCTCGTCTCGAGCCTCGACGTCACCACGCTGCTCGGGTTCCACCGCGCGCCGCACCGCAAGTCGGACCGTGGCGGCCAGGGCATGGGCGACCACCGCAACGGCGCCGACGGCGCCACCGTCGAGCTCGAGGTGCCGATCGGGACCGTCGTGAAAGACGCGGACGGCAACGAACTCATCGACTTCGTCGAACCGGGCATGCGCTATGTCGCGGCCGCGGGAGGTCAGGGCGGGCTCGGCAATGCCGCGCTCGCGACCACGAAGCGCAAGGCGCCAGGGTTCGCGCTGCTCGGCATCCCGGGCTGGGAGGGCGACGTCTACCTCGAGCTGAAGGTGGTGGCGGATGTCGCGCTGGTCGGCTACCCCTCGGCCGGCAAGTCGAGCCTCGTGGCGGCGATCTCCGCCGCGAAACCGAAGATCGCGGACTACCCCTTCACGACGCTGCATCCCAACCTCGGCGTCGTCGAGTCGGGCGAGACGCGATTCACGGTCGCGGATGTCCCGGGCCTCATCGAGGGAGCCAGCGAGGGCAAGGGCCTCGGCCTGGAGTTCCTCCGCCACGTCGAGCGCTGCAGCGCCCTGCTGCACGTGCTGGACTGCGCCACCCTCGAGCCGGGCCGCGACCCGTTGAGCGATCTCGACGTGATCCTCGGCGAGCTGGCCGCGTATCCGGTGCCGGACGGGCAGGTGCCGCTCATCGAGCGGCCGCAGCTCATCGCGCTCAACAAGGTTGACGTGCCCGAGGGCCGCGAGCTCGCCGATTTTGTTCGTCCCGAGCTGGAGTCGCGCGGTTATCGCGTGTTCGAGATCTCGGCCGTCAGTCGCGAGGGCCTGCGCGACCTGTCCTTCGCGCTCGCCGAGCTGGTCGAGCAGAGCCGCGCGAAGCTCGCCGCGACGCCCGTCGTGCCGCGCATCGTGCTGCGCCCGAAGGCGGCCGGTGACGCCGGATTCACGATCAGGGTCGAGGGCGGGTCGGACGGCAACGTGTATCGCGTCGTCGGCGGCAAGCCGGAGCGCTGGGTCGCCCAGACCAACTTCTCCAACGAGGAGGCCATCGGCTTCCTCGCCGACCGACTCGCCAAGGCCGGTGTCGAGAACGAGCTGTTCCGTGCCGGGGCCGTCGCCGGCTCGACGGTCATCATCGGGCCGGTGTCGTTCGACTGGGAGCCCACCCTCACCTCGACCGCAGAGCTCATGACCGCGCCCCGCGGTACCGACCCGCGGCTGCTGCAGCAGGACCGCCCGACGAGCAAGACCCGCCGCGAGCAGTACCTCGAGAAGATGGATGCCAAGGCCGAGGCGCGCGCCGAACTCGCTCGCGAGCGCGAGGCCGGCATCTGGCAGGACGACGAGGGCTTCGCCGTCGTCTCGCAGGACGTCGCCTCGAAGGATGCCGACTCCGAATGACCCGCAGCGCTGTCGTCGATGCCCGTCGCATCGTGGTGAAGGTGGGTTCGTCGTCCATCAGCGGCGACAACGTGGGCCAGATCGGGCCGCTCGTCGACGCGCTCGCGGCCGCGCACGCCCGGGGCGCGGAGGTCATCCTCGTCTCATCGGGTGCGATCGCCACCGGGATGCCGTACCTGCGGCTCGACTCGCGCCCCACCGACCTCGCCACCCAGCAGGCCGCCGCCGCGGTCGGCCAGAACGTGCTCATCTACCGTTACCAGGACAGCCTGGACCGCTACACGATCGTCGCCGGCCAGGTGCTGCTGACCGCGGGCGACCTCGAGAATCCGACCCACCGCGGCAACGCCCAGCGTGCCATGGAACGGCTGCTCGACCTCCGCATCCTGCCGATCGTGAACGAGAACGACACGGTCGCCACCCAGGAGATCCGGTTCGGCGACAACGACCGGCTCGCGGCCCTGGTCTCGCAACTGGTCGGCGCCGACCTGCTGCTCCTGCTCTCGGATGTCGACGCCCTCTACACCCGCCCGCCGCACCTCCCCGGGGCACGCCGCATCGATACCGTCGCCGCCGGGGACGACCTGATCGGCGTCGAATTCGGGGATGTCGTGCAGACCGGTGTCGGCACCGGGGGCGCCTCGACGAAGGTGGCCGCGGCGAAGCTGGCGGCCCGCTCCGGCACGCCGGTGCTGCTCACCTCGACGGACAACGTCGCTGAGGCCCTCGCCGGCGAGGAGCTGGGCACCTGGTTCGACGCACTGCGGAAGTAAACTCGGGGAATGTCCATCGTCGTCACGCGCTCGTTCACCGAGAAGCTCGAGGCCGCACGCTCTGCCTCGCTGGTGCTCGCTACCGCTAACTCCGCGCTGAAGAATCGCGCGCTCGAAGCGATCGCCGTCGCCGTGGAGCGCAACGCCGACCGGATCGTGCCCGCCAACGACCTGGACCTGGCGAACGGACGCGAGAACGGCTTGAGCACCGGGCTGCAGGATCGCCTGCGTCTCGACGACGCGCGGCTGGGAGGGCTCGCGTCCGCGGTGCGCGACGTCGCGGCACTCGTCGACCCGGTCGGCGAGAACGTGCGCGGCCAGACCCTGCCGAACGGGCTGAAGCTCAGCCAGGTGCGGGTGCCGTTCGGTGTCGTCGGCGTGATCTACGAGGCGCGGCCGAACGTCACGGTCGACATCGCGGCTCTCGCGCTCAAGAGCGGCAACGCCGTGGTTCTTCGCGGCGGGAGCGCCGCCGAGAACAGCAACCGCGTGCTCGTGGAACTCATCCAGGAGGCCCTCGTGAGCGTCGGACTGCCGGCCGACTCCGTGCAGACCATCGACGAGTTCGGACGCGACGGTGCGAAACAGCTCATGCAGGCCCGCGGCTACGTCGACGTGCTCATCCCGCGGGGGAGCGCCGACCTCATCAACACGGTCGTCGCCGAGTCGAAGGTACCCGTCATCGAGACCGGTGCCGGCGTCGTGCACGTCTTCCTCGACGAGTCCGCCGACCGCCAGTGGGCGATCGACATCGTGCAGAACTCGAAGGTGCAGCGGCCGAGCGTGTGCAACGCGCTCGAGACGCTGCTGGTGCACGAGGCCGCGGCAGACCGGCTGCTGCCGGCTGTGCTCGCGGACCTTGCGGCATCCGGGGTCACCATCCATGGCGACGAGCGCACGCGTGCGCTGTTCCCGGATGCCGTCCCGGCGACGGACGACGACTGGCGCACCGAATACATGACGCTCGACCTCTCGGTGCGGGTGGTCAGCGGTCTCGACGCTGCGCTCGAGCACATCCGCAGCTTTTCGACGCAGCACACGGAGTCGATCGTCACCAACGACCTGGCGAACGCGGAACGGTTCCTGGCCGAGGTCGATTCGGCCGTCGTGATGGTGAACGCGTCGACGCGGTTCACCGACGGCGGCGAGTTCGGGTTCGGTGCCGAGGTCGGCATCTCCACCCAGAAGCTGCACGCGCGCGGGCCGATGGGCCTCAGCGAACTGACGAGCACGAAGTGGATCGTGCGCGGCAGTGGGCAGGTTCGCGCGTAGGCCTTGGTAGGCTGCTCTAGTCGTATCGCGCAGTGTTATTAACGCAGGGAATAGGTGAAACTCGGTGCTTCACGAAGTCGTACGCGCAGCTGAAGTGACGCAGCACGCCCTCATCTGGCCGAACTGGGTCTTCCCGCTGATCGCGGCGGTCATCTTCGGCTTCCTCGCGTTCGTCATGCACAGCTTCCGCGACGTGGCGAACCGTCACAGCCACAAGACCGACCACACGGCGTCAAGCGGACACAGCACGGACCACTAGGACCGATCGTGGCCGAGGCCGGGCAGCACCGCCGCAGGATCGGTGTGATGGGTGGCACGTTCGACCCCATTCACCACGGTCACCTCGTCGCCGCCAGCGAGGTGGCGCAGTCCTTCGACCTCGACGAGGTGCTGTTCGTTCCCACGGGCATGCCCTACCAGAAGAGCGATGTCACCGAGAGCGAGCATCGCTACCTGATGACCGTCATCGCGACGGCGGCGAACCCGAGGTTCTCGGTCAGCCGGGTCGACATCGACCGCACAGGCCCCACCTACACGATCGACACGCTGCGCGACCTACGGGCGCAGCATCCGGACGCCGACCTGTACTTCATCTCGGGGGCGGATGCGATCACCCAGATCCTGGACTGGAAGGATGTCGACGAACTGTGGTCGCTCGCCCACTTCGTCGCTGTCACCCGACCTGGGCACGTGCTGACTATTTCCGGATTGCCACGGTCGGACGTAAGCTTGTTGGAGGTGCCGGCCCTCGCGATCTCGTCAACGGATTGCCGCAGCAGGGTAAGCCGGGGGTTCCCGGTGTGGTATTTGGTTCCCGATGGTGTTGTCCAATACATCTCCAAACACCACTTGTATCGGAGTTCGACATGACAGCGTGGCAGGACCAGCCGCCGCAGAGCAACAAACCGCTCAGCCGGCGACAGGTGAGACAGAACGAGCGTGGCGATGCCACGAGCGCTGTCGTCGACCTCCCCGCCCAGTCATCAGTGCAGCCCGATTTCTCGTCGTTCGCCCGCGAGGGCTGGGAGACCGAGGCCCGCCGTATCGCCGCGGCCACCCCTCCGCCGGCCCAGCAGCAGCCGGCCAGCCGCCGGTCGCAACGACCATTGCAGGCCGTCGACCCTGGCAATGGCGTCGGGGAACCGCTCGAATACGTCACCCAGGCTCGCCAGCAGGCGCAGAGCCCCGACGGACAGTCGCTCCGTCGTCGCTCCGCTCCGGCGGTCCAGCAGCCCAGCGAACAGCAGTCCTTCGGGCAGCAGCCGCCCTCGCCGGTGCCGTTCGAGCAGCAGGGTTATCGTGTCCGAGACTTCAGCCCGGAGGGGCGTCCGGCATTCTCGTCGACGACTCCCGAGACCTCCGACCGGGCGGTCCCGGAGAACCTCCAGTACCGCACGCACGGCACTCCGCCCTCCTACTCGCCTCCCGCGCCCATCCAACTGCCTGTGCAGCAGTTCGAATCACCCGCGTTCGAATCACCCGTGGAAGAGCGCACCTTCTCGCGCCGCGAACTGAGGGCCATGGAGGCCGCGCAGAATCCCACGGCCGAAGCCCCGGCAGCACCGGTCGAGCAGCCGCGACTGCGCGACCGCACCCGCAGCGCGCCCGAGCAGCAGCAGCCGCAGCAGTTCCCGCCGCAGGATTACCAGCAGCCGCAGGAGCAGTTCCCGCTGCAGCAGCAGGCCTACCCGCAGCAGCAGCCCGGGCCGGTCGAGCCGTCCACCTGGACGCCGCCCACCGGCCACTGGTCGACCCAGGCGATGATCGACGACGACGAGCAGGTGCAGGAGAACACCCTGAGCCGCAACGTCGGCGCCACGAGCGGCGCGATCACGACGAGCGCTCTCGTGCTGCCCAGCCTGCCGTCGGACAGCCTCACGCGTCCGCTCGGCAGCACCGGCGAGATCCTGATCACCGGAACGATCGACCTGCCGCGCAGCCTCGGCTCGACCGGGGCGCACCCCGGCCGTTACGACCATTCGGATGTCGATGCCTTCCTCGAAGCGGGCGACCGCGAGGATTCGGGGTCGAACCCCGACTCCGCCCCGGTGCGCGCCATCAAGGCGGTCAGCACCCATACCTCCACCCGCGGGGTCATGGAGGCGAAGAGGCCGAAGGGCAACTCCCGCCTCCCGCTTATCCTCGGCGTCGCCGCGACCGTCATGGCCGTGGGCGTCGTCGTCCTTGTCGTCTGCGCGACGCTGTTCGGCGTCTTCAGTCATTAGATGCGTAGTCACTAGATGCGTAGTCACTAGATGCGTAGTCACTAGATGCGTAGCCACTGGCGCGTGACCTCTTCTTTGTTCGACCTCCTCCTCCGTTAGGACCATGTGACTGCAACCGATCGCGCCCGCGAACTCCTCCAGGTGGCCGCCCTGGCGGCCGACTCGAAGCAGGCGGTCGATCTCGTCGCGCTGGACGTGTCCGGTCCGTTGCCGCTGACCGACATCTTCCTGCTTGCGACCGGCCGCAACGAGCGCAACGTCGTCTCCATCGCGAGCGAGATCGAAGACAAGCTGATCGAGTTCGGCGTGAAGCCGCTGCGCCGCGAGGGCCGCTCGGAGGGCCGCTGGGTGCTGCTCGACTTCGGCGACCTGGTGGTGCACGTCTTCCACGAGGAGGACCGGATGTACTACTCGCTCGAGCGGCTCTGGAAGGACTGCCCGGTGATCCCGATCGACCTCCCGGTGACGGAGTCCGCGGACTGACCGAGCTGCCGTCGTGGAGAGGGCCGACGGATGACCCGGCACGCCTGGTCACGCTGGTCGACGCGTGGGCGGCGCAGCCGGCACTGCGCGAACTGGTCGCCACGTTCGGCGGACTGGTTCCGCACACGGACCCGCTGCCGTGGCTGGACAGCTTCTCTGCCGCGCACTGGGACTTCCGCGCCGGCCGGGAGCGCAACCTGGCGGATCCCGCGCGGCTGACGGAGCGCCAGGAGGCCCTGGTACTGGACCTCGCACCCAAGCTCGGTCTCGCCGGCCATGAGTCGCCGTCGCGTTCGCACTACGACGCGATCCTGATGACGGGTGGGATGATCCGCGCCGGCATCGTGAAGCCGCGACACGTCGCCGCCCTGCTCGACAACGGCATCACCGCCGACAGCGTGGTCTTTCTCGGCGGCTTCCGCCCGTTCGCCGGGGACGAGCTCGATCTCGCCGAGGCGCTCGGCGTGCGCGGCGGGGACGAGTTCGCGGCGATGGTCGCCGGGATGGAGCTCGCGTTCGGGCCGCTGGGGGAGGCCGTGGTCAGCGGGGATGACCGGTGGCGGGAGGTCGCCTGGGGTGCGCTGTCCGTGCTGGCGGCCCCGTCATCCGACCCCGCCCGCCGCGCGAACTCGCAGGACACCTTCCGGTTCTGGGCCGAGCGCGGCTCTGCCAGGAGCGCGCTGGTGGTGACCACGCCGATCTACGTGCCGTACCAGGGCGCGGCTGCCGTCGAGACCCTGGGCCTCGGCTATGGCATCGCGGTCGAGACCGTCGGCACCGGTGCCGCGGCGAACGACCTGGGCGAGTACAGCCAGCGGTTCCTGCCGGAGCATCACCTGCAGGAGCTGCGGTCAGCCGTCCGCGGGATGCTGTCGCTGCGGCACGCGTGCCTCCGGGATGTGTAGTAATCTTTAGAGGTTGTCCGGCTCGCCGGGCGACAACCGGGGTCCATGGCGCAGCCCGGTAGCGCACCTGCATGGCATGCAGGGGGTCAGGGGTTCGAATCCCCTTGGATCCACCACTTTCGTCTGCCTTGCCCCATGGGTTCAGGTGTCGCGAGGCGAATGGCTCACCAGCCCGACCGTGTTTCCTTCCGAGTCGGTGATGAAGGCCATCCATTCGTCGGTGTCTGCGGGACCAAGCGAGTCGTCTTCGTGGCTGAAGATGACATGTGGCTCGGTTTCGATCCGCACTCCCGATGCGCGCAACTCCTCCGTCTTCACGCGCACATCGTCGACCGCCAGATAGAGGAGAGCGCTCGGGGCGACCCGATCCAGCAGGAGGCGTACATCCCCGAGACGGAAGAACGCCAGCCCGGGCGGGTCGAAACGGGAAGTGACCTCCTGCTGGAGTAACGCCTCGTAGAAGCGAATGGCACGCTCCAGATCGTCGGCCTTCTGGGCTATCTGCATGATCTCCATGGTGCGTCCGTCCACGTGTTCGATCGGCGGCTATCGATAGATGTGGAGCCTACACAACCACAAGTCGGAAGCAATCCATTCGACTTTTACGGGACATGGAGGCTTACGAATGAACGAATTGGCGGTGATCAATAGATGACTTCCTCAATACCTCACACTGCGGTTTGGCCAGGAGTTCTGACCAAACTGAGCACGGCGGGCGCTGCCACACATTTGATG
>FSWJ01000120.1_pt1 | contig 70284 bp, 69 predicted proteins | sample 1637851 | NCBI WGS metagenome assembly FSWJ01 (sample SAMEA3914789, study PRJEB12502) | metagenome | biome: forest; material: soil | place: Canada | collected 2011-07-03 | depth 0.3 m | reverse complement strand
CTACACCAAGGGCTTCAAGTTCTCGACCTACGCCACCTGGTGGATCCGCCAGGCGATCACGCGCGCCATGGCCGACCAGGCGCGCACCATCCGCATCCCGGTGCACATGGTCGAGGTCATCAACAAGCTCGCCCGCGTGCAGCGCCAGATGCTGCAGGATCTCGGGCGCGAGCCCACCCCGGAGGAGCTCAGCCGCGAACTCGACATGACGCCGGAGAAGGTCATCGAGGTGCAGAAGTACGGCCGCGAGCCGATCTCGCTGCACACCCCCCTCGGTGAGGACGGCGACAGCGAGTTCGGCGACCTGATCGAAGACACCGAGGCCGTCGTGCCCGCGGATGCCGTCGGCTTCACCATGCTGCAGAAGCAGCTGGAGTCGCTGCTCGACTCGCTCTCCGAGCGCGAGGCCGGAGTGATCCGCATGCGCTTCGGGCTCGGCGACGGGATGCCGAAGACGCTCGACCAGATCGGTGACACCTTCGGCGTGACGCGCGAGCGCATCCGCCAGATCGAGTCGAAGACGATGGCGAAGCTGCGCCACCCGTCCCGGTCCCAGTCGCTGCGCGACTACCTCGAGTAGCGCCGTGGCGAAGGCCTACGGCCCGAAATACATCGTCCCTGTGGCGGCGGGCAAGGTGGTTCGCGCTGCCGCGAAGATCCGCGGCGGCGGTTCGGCCTTCCCCGGCTATATCACCACGAAGCTGGCGCCCGACTTCCTGCGCAACGTCACCAGCCAGTTCCGCTACGGCATCGTCTATGTGCTGGGCAGCAACGGTAAGTCGACCACCACGCACATGCTCACCGAGGTGCTGCGCGGCCACGGACTGACCGTGTTCACGAATCCGTCCGGCGCGAACCTGCCGCAGGGCATCGCGTCGTCGATCCTGGCGGAGTCGAGCCTGCTCGGGCGCCTCCAGGCCGACATCGGCGTGCTGGAGGTGGATGAGGCGTTCGCCCTCGAGTTCGCCGAGGTGGTTCCGCCGGCGACCGTGCTGGTGCTGAACACCCAGGTGGACCAGCTCTACCGGTTCTACGAGACCGAGCGCGTCGCCGACATGATGCTCGACACCGCGGAGCGGGCGAGCGCGCACATCGTGACCAACCGTGAGGATCCGTACCTCTCCAAGATCGCGCGCCGCTACCCGGCCGGCGATGCGACGACCGGGCCGGACATCAGCTACTTCGGCGCGACCGATGCCGTGATCGCCGCCGCCCCGCACGGGCTCTTCAATGCGACGGACTACCGGGACGCGGATGTCGTGCTCGAACCGCACATCGCCCGGGCCGAGCTGGTGGGCACCGACCGCACCGGGGCGACGATCGACGTGGCCGGCCAGGTGATCGACGTGACGCTGCCGGCGAAGGGGCTTCACTACGGGATCGACGCGGCCGCGGCGCTGGCCACGGCATCCGTCATCCTGGGCGAGGACTTCAGCGGGGAGTCGGCCGCGAAGGCGTTCGCCGCGATGAAGCCGGCCTACGGCCGCGGCGAGCTGCTGCAGTTCACGGGTCGGTCGGGCACGGCCGAAGAGGTCGAGTTCGTGATGTTCAAGAACGCGGCGAGCCTGCAGCTCAACCTGGACGCCCTGCCGGAGCCGCCGGAGCAGGTGCTGCTGGCCATCGACGAGGGCACGCCCGACATCTCCTGGATCTACGACATCGACTTCGCCGCGCTCGACCACGTCGACGTGATCACCGGGGCGAAGGCCTGGCAGATCGCCCTGCGGCTGGAGCACGAGGGCGTGCCGATCGGTTCGGTCGAGTCCGACCTGAGGAAGGCCATCGACCTCATGAGGGCCCTGCCGAAACCGTCGACCGGCATGAAGACGTGGATCGTGAACTACGAGATCATGATGCTCGCGCGAAAGCAGATCGGCTTCCTCGAACTGGAGAACCAGCGGTGAGCGCGCTCAGCATCCTGCAGCTCTACCCGGACGAGCTGGGCGTTGCGGGGGATCGCGGCAACGTGATGGCCGTGCGCGAGCGTCTCCGGCGCGCCGGACACGAGGTGACCGTGGCGGAACACGCGGTCGGGCGGAAGCTGCCCGCGACCACCGACCTCGTGATCGTCGGCAACGGCCCGCTGTCGGCAATGCGCAATGTGCACGCCGACCTGCTGGCGGCGGCCGACACGCTGCGTGGGTACGCGGCCTCCGGTGTCCCGCTGTTCGCCTACGGGTCGGGCGCAGAGCTGTTCGGTCACGGGATCACGCAGCTCGACGGCGCGGTGCTGGAGGGACTCGGTATTCTGCCCTTCTCGGCCGAGCGCATCCCGACCCGGAAGGTGGGCTACGTGCTCACCGAGACGAAGTTCGGTGGCCTGGTCGGCTTCGAGGACAACGCGTCGGCGTGGCACCTCGATCGGCCGGCCGACGCCTTCGGGGTGCTGCTGGAGGGTGGCGGCAACAGCGACGGCAACGCCGAGGGTGTGCTGGTCGGCTCGCTCGTGGGCACCCAGGTGGGTGGACCGGTGCTGCCGCTCAACCCGCTGCTGACCGACGCCATCATCGGCATGATGTCGGGCAACTCGGGCTTCGAATACGCTCCGTCTCCATCGGTCGCCGGCCTGGACCGCTACGCCGAGCGGGCGCGCGACGTGATCGTGTCGCACGCGAAGCACGTGTTCTCGAGGATCTAGCCGGATGCTGCACTCGGTGCGCATCGACCTGGACGCCGTGCGCGCCAACGCCCGCACGCTCGCGACCCACGGGGATTTCGTCGCGGACGTCTCGTTCGACGGCTGGGGCCACGGTGCGGTCGCTGCGGCGCGTGCCGCGCTGGCGGGCGGAGCATCGGCCCTCGCGGTCGCCTCGGATGCCGAGGAGGCCGAGCTGGTCGCGACCGGGGTCACGGTTCCGATCCTTCGCACGCGCGTGCATCCGGATCGCCTGTACGGGCTGATCGACGGTTTCGCACCGGCCATGCTGGTCACCGCGGAGATCGTCGGGCTGAAGTCGGTATCGCCCGGCGACGGTGTGTCGTACGGCTACACCTTCCGCGCGAGCACGGACTCGACGCTGGGTCTCGTGGGCATCGGGTACGCCGACGGACTCGACCGGGCGGCCGGGAACGCGGGCAGCCTGCTGGTGGGCGGCCGGGATCGGCCGATCGTCGGCCGGGTCGCCATGAACGTGCTCATGATCGACCTCGGCGACGATCTCGTGCCGGTGGGTACGAGAGCGGAGGTGTTCGGCGGCTCGCGGCACGCGGCCGAGTGGGCGGAATCCATCGGGCGTCGCCCGGAGGAGGTCGTGCTCGAGTTCGCGGCCCGGGCGAGCGCATGACCGAGGCGTCGATCGACCTCGTCGCGTACCGCCGCAACCTCGCGACGATCGCCACGACCGTCGCGCCCGCGACCGTGATGGCCGTCGTCAAGGCGGATGCCTACGGTCACGGCCTGCTGCCGGTCGCGCGCGCCGCGCTGGCCGCCGGCATCCGCTGGTTCGGGTCGCTCGACATCGCGACCGGTCTCGCGCTGCGCGCCGGCGGCATCGACGACGAGGCGGCCATCCTCGCCTGGCTGTTCGGCGCGGACGAGGACTACGCGGCGGCGATCGAAGCCGGCATCGACCTGGGTATCTCGACCATCGCCCAGCTGGAGCAGATCGCGGCGGCAGCGGAGAACGCGCCCGCGCGCCTGCACCTGAAGATCGACACCGGGCTGCACCGCAACGGCGCGTCGGTCGCGGACTGGCCGGCGCTGGTGAGCCGGACGGTCGAGCTGGTGCGTACGGGTCGCGTGAACCTCGTCGGCGTCTTCACCCACATCGCCGAGGCCTCCGACGACGAGGACTCGCTCGCCATCGAGCGGTTCCATGAGGCGATCGCCACCGCACAGTCGCTGGGCGCCGCCGTCGAGGTGCGCCACCTGGCGGCGAGTGCGGCGAGCTTCGCCCGGGCGGACGCGCGGTTCGACCTGGTGCGGGTGGGCGCGTTCGGGTACGGCATCGCGCCGGGCGCCGGTGTCGGGCCGCGGCAGCTGGGTCTCGAGCCCGTGATGACCCTCACGGCGCCGGTGATCGCGACCGGCGACGAGTCATCCGTACTCGGCATCGGGCTGGCGCACGGGATCTCCACCGCCGTCGTGGGGGCGGTCTCGGTCGCTCTCGGCGGGAGGCTGTACCCGGTGACCTCCATCGACGCCGGGACGATGACCGTGGCAGGGCCGGGACGGCTGGGCGAGAACGCGGTGCTGTTCGGCACCGGGGTGCGTGGTGAGCAGACGCTGCAGGAGTGGGCGGATGCGATGGGCACCATCGGCGAAGAGATCGTCACCCGGCTCACCGCCCGGGTAGCGCGCGTCTATTAACGCGCGTCAATTAACGACGGAGGCCCTCGCCGAAGCGAGGGCCTCCGTACAAAAATCTCTAGGCGCGGCTGTCCTGCGTCAGCCGGTCCGACTCGTCGTGCCAGTCGCTCGCGATGGTGGAAAGCTTCTCCTGATACTTCTTGCCGTGGTGGGCGCAGAACAGCAGTTCGCTCTCGCCGATCGAGACGCGGATGTAGGCCTGGGCGCCGCAGCTGTCACAGCGGTCGGAGGCGGTCAGTTCGTGGGCGGAGGTCAGGTCCATTGCAGTCGTTTCGGGTGCGAGCTGTGACATGTGAGGCTCCTCCGGTTTCATCACTTGCGCTACGTGTATGTCTATACAAACACGCCCGTGTTACATCGAGGCTACGAAACCCCACATTTCGCTGAACGCGTACGGAGCTTCGTCCGTGCGGGTGTCGGTCGCCGCGGGGTCGGCGCTCCTCGTTAGGGTTGAACCCGGTGCCCCCGGCATCCATTCCATTCACCCGATGCACCGAGGAGGCCGCGCGTGGCCGGTTCCGATTACTCTGCGAGGCACCTGTCGGTGCTCGAAGGGCTCGAGGCCGTGCGCAAGCGTCCCGGGATGTACATCGGGTCGACGGACTCCCGCGGCCTGATGCACTGCCTGTGGGAGATCATCGACAACTCCGTCGACGAGGCGCTCGGCGGCAACGGCGACTCGATCGACGTGGTGCTGCACCGGGACTCCAGCGTCGAGGTGCGGGACCGCGCGCGCGGCATCCCGGTGGACATCGAACCGAAGACCGGGCTGTCGGGTGTCGAGGTCGTCTTCACCAAGCTCCACGCCGGCGGCAAGTTCGGCAGTGGTTCCTATGCCGCGTCCGGTGGCCTGCACGGCGTCGGCGCCTCCGTCGTGAACGCCCTGTCCGAGCGGCTCGACGTCGAGGTCGACCGGGACGGCAAGACCTGGGCGATGTCGTTCCACCGCGGCGAGCCCGGGATCTTCGCCGATGACGGCGAACCGAGGCCGGACGCCCTCTTCACGCCGTTCGTGGCCAACAGCGAACTGCGGGTGGTCGGCAAGGTCGGCAAGGGGGTCACCGGCACCCGCATCCGCTACTGGTCCGACCCGCAGATCTTCACCCGCGGGACCACCTTCCAGACCGAGGAGTTGCTGGCCCGCGCGCGCCAGACGGCGTTCCTGGTGCGTGGCCTCGGCATCGACATCACCGACGAACGAGGCGATGAGCCGACCAACGAGCTGTTCCGCTTCGACGGCGGTATCGCCGAGTACGTCGAGTTCCTCGCGCCCGACACCGCGCTCACCGACACCTGGCGGATGACCGGTTCGGGAACATTCACCGAGACCGTGCCGGTGCTCGACGACAACGGCCACATGGTCGCCACCGAGCTGTCGCGGGAGTGCGAGGTGGATGTCGCGCTGCGCTGGGGCACCGGCTACGACACGGTCTTCCGCAGCTACGTCAACATCATCGCGACGCCGAAGGGCGGAACGCACCAGGCCGGGTTCGAGCAGGGGATGCTGAAGTTCCTGCGTGCGCAGGTGGAGCAGAACGCCCGCAGGCTCAAGGTAGGCACTGACAAGCTGGAGAAGGACGACATCCTCGCCGGTCTCACCGCGGTGCTCACCGTCCGCCTGCCCGAACCGCAGTTCGAGGGCCAGACGAAGGAGATCCTCGGCACGCCGGCGGTGCGCAACATCGTCGCGAATGTCATTGCGGCGGCGATGGGAGAGAAGTTCTCGTCCACGAAGCGCGACGACAAGACGCAGTCGGCCCTCGTGCTCGACAAGATCGTGGCGGAGATGAAGTCGCGCATCTCCGCGCGTGCGCACAAGGAGACCCAGCGCCGCAAGAACGCTCTCGAGAACTCTTCGCTGCCGGCGAAGCTCGTCGATTGCCGCAGTTCGGATGTCGCGAACAGCGAACTGTTCATCGTCGAGGGCGACTCCGCGCTCGGCACCGCGAAGCTCGCCCGCGACAGCGAATACCAGGCACTCCTGCCCATCCGCGGCAAGATCCTCAACGTGCAGAAGGCATCGGTCTCCGACATGCTGTCGAACGCGGAGTGCGCCTCCATCATCCAGGTGATCGGCGCCGGCTCCGGCCGCAGCTTCGACCTGGCGAGCGCGCGCTACGGCAAGGTGATCATCATGAGCGACGCGGACGTCGACGGCGCCCACATCCGCACCCTGCTGCTGACGCTGTTCATGCGCTACATGCCGGACATGATCCGCGACGGCCGGGTCTACGCGGCCGTGCCTCCGCTGCACCGGGTGATCGTCATGAACCCGGGATCGAAGCCGAACGAGACCATCTACACCTACTCGGAGGCCGAGCTGGCCGCGGTTCTGGCCGGTCTGAAGCGCACGAACAAGCGCTACCAGGACCCGATCCAGCGCTATAAGGGCCTTGGGGAGATGGATGCCGACCAGCTGGCGACCACGACCATGGACCGAACGCACCGCACGCTGCGCCGGGTGAACATCAGCGACGCGGCCAACGCCGACCGGGTGTTCGAGCTGCTCATGGGCAACGACGTCGCCCCGCGCAAGGATTTCATCATCGCGGGGTCGAGCGAGCTCTCGCGCGACCGCATCGATGTCTAGTGTTCCTGGCCGCTGTGCAGCGGTACGGTAGCCCAGCAAATGTTCAACCTCCATCGGTAAAGTTCACAGGGTGACCCTCACCTCCGCCCGATCCACGCCGGCCGGGACCGATTCGTTGCGGATCGACGTGACGGGTGGCACCGTGCAGGGCGTCGTGAGGCACGGACTTCGCATGTGGCGCGGCATTCCGTTCGCCGCCCCGCCGATAGGCCCGCTCCGCCTCCGAAAGCCGTTCCCCGTCGTGCCCTGGACGGGCGTGCGCGACGCGAGCGAGTTCGGCGACGTGCCGATGCAGGACCGCAAGGGCCAGTTCATCGGTGTCGACGGCAAGTCCAGCATGTCGGAGGACTGCCTGACGGTGAACGTGATCGCGCCGCTCACGGCGTCGGAGGCGCTCCGCCCGGTGATGGTCTGGATCTACGGTGGTGCGTACAGCGCCGGCTCCGGCCGGCAGATGAACCTGCAGGGCGAGGGACTGGCGCGTGACGGCGACCTCATCTTCGTCAATTTCAACTACCGGCTCGGGGCTTTCGGCTACCTCGACTTCACCCGGTTCTCGACACCGGACCGCCCGATCGAGAGCAACCTCGGCCCGCGCGACCAGGTCGCGGCGCTCGAGTGGGTGCGCGACAACATCGCGGCGTTCGGCGGCGATCCCGACAACGTGACGCTGTTCGGGGAGTCGGCCGGTGGCAACGCGGTGATCACGCTCATGACCGTTCCCTCGGCACGCGGGCTGTTCGCCCGCGCGATCGCCCAGAGCCCGCCGCCCGACGCCGTCTACGACCGGTCGCTCACCACGGTGTGGGCACAGGATTACGTCGAACTGCTCAGCAGCGTCGTCGACGACTACAGCACCGAGAGTACCAGCCCGGAGGATGCGGCGGAGCTGCTGCTGAACGCCGGGGCGGAGGACCTGGTGCTCGCCACCACCACGATGCAGCGCCTCACTCCGGACCGCGTGCCCGGCACCGTCCCGCTCTGCCCGGTGATCGACGGCGAGTTCCTGCCGGAACGGCCGATCGACGCCTTCGACAACGGGCGCGCGCATCCGGTGCCCCTCATCATCGGAACCAACGACAGGGAGGGGTCGCTGTTCACCGGCCGGCTGGACATTCTGGCGAGCACGCCGTCGCGCATCCGGGCCATCTTCGCGAAGACGAAGAAGAAAGCCCGCAAGCGGCTCAAACTGCTCTACCCGGGCCTGCCCGCGAAACGGCCGGCCGCGGACTTCGCCGGCGACTACTCGTTCTGGTACCCGTCGATCCGGGTCGCGGAGCGTCACGCCGACTTCGCGCCGGTGCACATGTACCGCTTCGACCTCGCACCGCGCCTGCTGCGCTGGATCGGGCTCGACGCCACCCACGGCATCGAGCTGTTCGCGGTCTTCGACCGCGCCAAGGGGCCGCTCGGCCGCGGAATCGGCGTATTCGGGGGCTACCGCGCCTTCGCGAAGACGGGGGAGCGGATGCGTGCCAACTGGCTGCGCTTCGCCCGCTACGGAACCGTCGACCCCGCCTGGCCGCTCTACACGGCCCGCAAGCGCAACACCCTGGTCATCGACGAGACCGACCGGGTGGAGAGCGACCCGCGCCGGGAGAAGCGGCTGGCCTGGCAGGAGTTCGTGCCGCACGTGTGATCGTCCCGGTGCGCTTTAGGCTCGGGTTGTGATCTACCACGTCGCCATCCACTCCGAGTGGCACGATGCCATCGCGTCGGGGGAGTATCGCGTCTCGACCCTCGGCGCCACGCTCGACGAGGTCGGCTTCATCCACGCGTCGGAGCGGCACCAGGTGGTGCCGACCGCCGAGCGGTTCTATCGCGGCCAGCGCGACCTCGTGGTGCTCGTGATCGACGAGAACGCCGTGCTGGCCGACGGTGTGGAGGTACGCCGGGAGGACGCCGGCAACGGTGAGCTGTTCCCGCACATCTACGGCGCGATCAGGCCGCACTGGGTCGTGGCGGTCGAAGACCTCTAGTCGGGCCGGTCAGTCGGCTCGGGCCGGTCAGTCGGCGGCGCCGATCGAGGAGCCGATCGACCCGATCACGCCCTCCAGTGGCTGGCCAGACGCGTCCCGCTTCGCACCGGCATCCGGCAGCGCGCGGATCGAACCGTCGTTGCCGACCGCCAGCGCGGGCGACGGCCCGGCCCAGGCGACGGCGAGCAGGTCCTCGCCCTTGAGGAAGCTGTGGGCGCGTACGCCACCGGTGGCCCGGCCCTTGCCCGGGAACTCGGCAAGCAGCGAGACCTTCGCCCGCCCGAAGTCGGCGCCGGAGATCGTCGCCGAGCTGGACGATACCGTGGCGACGACCGGGTCGGCCGCGGGATCGACCGAACCGAAGAACAGCACCGCCGACTTCGGCCCCAGGTTGATCCCGGCCATGCCGGCGGCGGAGCGGCCCTGCGGGCGCACGGTGGCGGCGGGGAAGTGCAGCAGCTGGGCGTCGGACGTGATGAACAGCAGCTCGTCACCGTCGCCGGCCTGGCGGGCGCCCACCACCTGGTCGCCCGGCTTCAGGGCGATCACCTCGAAGTCCGGCTTCGTGGGCCAGTCACCGGGTGCGAGCCGCTTGACGATGCCCTGGCGGGTGCCGATCGCGATCGGCTCGCCGGAGGCCAGGGACACGAGGGCGAGCACGCGTTCCTTCTTCGAGTCGAGCGCGAGATAGTCGGCGACCTTCACACCGGCCGCCAGCTGGATCGAGTTCTCCGGCACGGAGGGCAGGTCGACCGGCGACAGGCGCACCAGCCGCCCCAGGTTCGTGATCGCCCCGATCTCCGCGCGGCTGGTCGTGACGACGCTGGACAGGATCGCGTCGTGCTTGGTGCGTCGCGCGACCCTGCCGACGGTGCCCGGCGCCGCATCCGCGAGGTCCACCCGGATGGCCCGGCCGGTCGTCGACAGGAGCACCCGGCAGGGCGTGTCCGCGATCTCGAGCGCGGGGGCCGTGGTGCGCGAGGACGCTGTCGTCGCCACGCTCGGGCGGGCCTCGGTGAGCAGCGTGCGGCGCGGGGTGCCGAACTTGTCCGCGACCTGTTCGAGCTCGTCGGAGACCAGGGCACGCACCCGTTTCGGGTCGGAGAGCAGCTCTTCCAGCAGGGCGATATCAGACAGCAGCTGGTCGCGCTCCGTCTCCAGCTCGATGCGGGAGAACTTCGTGAGCCGACGCAGGCGCAGCTCGAGGATGTACTCGGCCTGCACCTCGGACAGATCGAAGACCTCGCGCAGCCGCTCGCGGGCCTGTTCCGAGTCGTCGCTGGTGCGGATCACCTGGATGACCTCGTCGATGTCGAGGATCGCGACCAGCAGTCCCTCGACCAGGTGCAGGCGTTCGCGCTTGCGGGCGAGCCGGAATCGGCTGCGCCGGGTGACGACCGAGACGCGGTGGTCGACGTAGACCTGCAGCAGCTCCTTCAGGCCCATGGTGCGCGGGCCGCCGCCGACGAGGGCGACGTTGTTGATGCTGAACGAGTCCTCCAACGGAGTGTGGCGGTAGAGCTGCTCGAGCACGGCATCCGGGCTGAAGCCCGTCTTGATCCCGACCACCAGACGGGTGCCGTGAGAGCGATCGGTGAGGTCGGTCACGTCGGAGATGCCGTTCAACTTCTTCGAGTTGACGCCGTCTTTGATCTTCTCGATCACCTTCTCCGCGCCGATCATGAACGGCAGCTCGGTGATCACCAGCCCGGTCTTGCGGGCGGTGAGATTCTCGACGCTGACCTTCGCGCGGGTCTTGAACGCACCCCTGCCGGTCTCGTAGGCGTCGCGGATACCGGCCAGCCCGATGATCGTGCCGCCGGTCGGCAGGTCGGGGCCCGGCACGAACGACATCAGCTCGTCGAGGGTGGCATCCGGGTTGTCGATGAGGAACCGCGCGGCGCCGACCACCTCGATGAGGTTGTGCGGAGCCATGTTGGTGGCCATGCCGACGGCGATACCGGAGGCGCCGTTCACGAGCAGGTTGGGGAACGCGGCCGGCAGCACCTCCGGCTCCTGCAGCTGCGCGTCGTAGTTGGGGATGAAGTCGACGACGTCCTCGTCGAGGTCCTCCGTCATCGCCATGGCGGCGGGGGCGAGCCTCGCTTCGGTGTAGCGCTCGGCGGCCGGCCCGTCATCGAGCGTGCCGAAATTGCCGTGACCGTCGACCAGGGGCAGGCGCATCACGAAGGGCTGCGCGAGGCGCACCATGGCGTCGTAGATGCTCGTGTTGCCGTGCGGGTGCAGCTTGCCCATCACCTCACCGGTGACGCGGGCCGACTTCACATGCCCGCGATCGGGACGCAGGCCCATCTCGGTCATCTGGTACAGGATGCGGCGCTGGACCGGCTTGAGGCCGTCACGCGCGTCGGGGAGCGCGCGCGAGTAGATGACCGAGTACGCGTATTCGAGGAACGACCCTTCCATCTCGGCCGAGACGTCGACATCGTCGATGCGTTCGCCGGTCGGCGACGAGGAGCCGGGAGGGGTCGGGAGATCGGTGGTAGCCATAGGATTGCGCCCATGCTACCGGCCACGAAAACGCACCGGTTCAGCCTCGCCGATGTCGTGCCAAGTTCGCTGGAAGCGATGGCCGGCAGGAGCAATCCGCTCTCGCTGCCGCCGGTCGACCGGGTCGTCATTCTCGTCGTAGACGGGCTCGGTGCCACCTCGCTGGCGGCCCGTGCCGGCCACGCCCGCACGCTCGCGTCGCTGCTCGGCCCGGCGACGACCATCGGATCCCGGTTCCCGACGACGACGGCCTCGGCGCTCGCCACCCTCACCACCGGCGTCACGCCCGGCATCCACGGACTGGTCGGCTACACGGTGCTCGACGCGGCGCACGATCGTGTCGTCAACCAGCTCAGCGGCTGGGACGACCGGCTCGACCCGGCGACCTGGCAGCGGGTTCCCACGCTGTTCGAGACGGCCCGGGATACCGGAATCCCGTCATTCGCGATCGGTATGCAGCGCTACCGGTCCACCGGTTTCACCGAGGCCGTGCTGCGTGGCGCGGAGTACCGCGTGGGGGCGACGATCGCGGACCGGCTCGCGGAAGCCCGCGCGGTGCTCGACGCCAGTGACCGCGCGCTGCTCTACGTCTACGTGCCGGAGCTCGACCAGGCCGGCCACGCCAACGGGTGGCAGTCGCCGGAGTGGACGGCCGCACTCGAACAGCTCGACGGCGCGGTTCGCGAATTCGCGGCCGGGCTCGGGCGGCGTGAGGGACTGCTGCTCACCTCCGACCACGGCATGCTCGACGTCCCGCAGACGTCGCAGCTGTTCTTCGACGCCGACCCCTCGCTCATCGACGGGATCCGGCACGTCGCCGGGGAACCGCGCGCGCTCCAGCTGCATTTCGAACCGGACGCGAGCGAGGCCCATCGTGAGCGGGTGCTGGAGCGCTGGCGCGAGGTCGAGGGCGGCCGTTCCTGGATCGTCGACCGTACCGAGGCGATGGGGTCCGGCTGGTTCGGCCCCGTCGTCGACCCGGAGGTCGTGCCACGGATCGGCGATCTCATCGTCGCGGCACGGAAGGCCGTGGCGTACTACGACTCGCGAGCCGGAGTTCCGCAGATGATCGGCCAGCACGGCTCCTGGACCGCCGACGAGACGAGCGTGCCGCTGCTGCGCTTCGGTGCGTTCCGCCGCTAGGTCGCGGTCATTCGTCGTCCGGCCGGGCCCCGAACACGATGTCGTCCCAGCTGGGCATGGCGGCGCGACCCTTCTTCGACCGCGACGCAGTCGGCTGCGGCGCGGTGTTGCCGGGGGTCTCGTCGTCATTCGGTGCCGGTTGGGGCATGGGAACCTCGACCAGCCGGATGCTGCCGGTCGACGGATGCACGGCCATCGCGTCCGTGAAGGGGTCGTCACTGAAACTGGCGGCCTCCCGCTCACCGCGTCGGCGGCGAAGTGCCTCGAGCAGGTCCGCGGTCTGGTTCGACGCGACCTCCTGCTCGACCGGCGCGCGATTGATGGCGGCGTCGGCGAGCCCGGGAGGGGCATCCGACAGCCGGCCGTATGCCACGGGCTCGAGCAGGGGCCCGGTCGCCGCCGTGGCGGCCTGCGCCTTCTCCTGCTGGGCCAGCTCCCGGTCGGTGAAAGCACCGCTGTCGAAGCGGGACTGGTCGGGCTTGCGCTCCTCGTCGCCGACCGCGCGAAGACGCGGCACCAGGGCGCCGGCGAACTCGCCCTGCTGCGACAGCGTGATGGCCTCGTTGTTGAGCGGCACGAGGGTGGACTTCTTCGGGTCGAATCGCCAGCGCGCGTCATGGTCGATCTGGTCGGCGGTGAAGGAGAGCTTCACGACCCAGCCGCCCGCGATCTCCTTCCAGCTCGCCCAGCGCTCGTTGATGGCGCCCAGCTCATAGAGGCGTTCGCGGATGACGGTGCCGAAGGTCGAGCCGCCGAGCGGGTTGGTGTCGGCAGCGGTGTGGACCGGGACGGCGAGTGCGGTGCTCACGACGTACTCGCGTTCGGCCAGCACGGGGCCCTCGAAACGCTGGATGTAGTCGAGCGGCACGCCGGTGATCGACGCGACATCCTGGGCGGACATTCCGGAGCGGATGTGCGCCTGGATCTCCTTGGGGGCGAGCTTGCGGCCGAGCCCGGGTTCCGGCACGGACTGCCGCAGTTTGGACTGCAGCACCTCGTCGATGGCGATGCGATAGCGCGTGCCGTCGTCCGCGGCGACGAGCAGCGCGCCGTTCTCCACTCCGATGACTCTCAGGTCCTGCATACCGAAGGCCTCTCGCGATCTCTGACACCCAAGAGTCGCATGTGTTCCCCCGATACCGGGGAATATCCCGGGCGTGCCGGAAGTTCAGTAACCGTCGGATTCACGGCACTTTTGCAGTGGTTTGCTATTCACAGACTATTGATGCAAACTGTGGCCGCCGATCAGGACTAAAACACAGATAAAGAAGTGGATGGGCATGGCAACCGACTACGACGCACCCCGCAAGACCGACGACGACTCAGAGTCGATCGAGGCCCTCAAGGAGCGCGTTCCGGACAAGATGTCCGGTGTGGTCGACGTCGACGACGCCGACAACCCGGGCGGGTTCGAACTTCCGGGGGCCGACCTCTCCGACCTCGACCTCGACGTGGTGGTGCTCCCGCCGCAGGCGGACGAGTTCACCTGCGTCAACTGCTTCCTCGTGAAGCACCGCTCCCAGCTCGACCACGAGGAGAAGCTCGGGCCGATCTGCCAGGAGTGCGCCGCCTAGTTCCGCCCCGCTTGATCGTTGGCGACGGCGCGAGCGGCGGTTATCGCCTTCGTGAGGTCTTCGGGATGCCGGGTCGAGACGATCCAGTACGGCGTCGGGTCGTCGGGGTCGCTGAGATCGATCCGCACGACGGGGGAGACCCAGCCCCGGATGAGCAGCCAGGCGCGGGCGTCGAGCTTCGGCCCGCGCTGCTCGGTGGCCGCATCGTCGCGGTACGGGGTGACGGCGCCGACGAACCCGAGCGGCAGGGTGGCGCGTCCGGCGATGACGTCCGCGCCGGTTACCTCGATCGACGGTGATCCGACGGCGATCAGCACCAGGATCGCCGCGTAAAGCACGATACCCACCACCGGACCGGCGATCTGGTTGATCGGCAGGAACACGAGAATGCTCGCCGGGATCACGAGCGCGGTCGCGATGAACACCCAGGGCGACGCCCAGAGCCGTTCGTGGTAGTTCGTCATGGCTCCACGCTACCGCCGCACTGCACTACCCTCGTCGTGTGCCTGAAAGCGTCGAAGTCCTCATCGTCGCCGGGAATGTACCGGTGTACGCGCATCCGGGTGACGCCGGAGCCGACCTGGCGGCGGCGGAGGCCGTCGAACTCGGCCCGGGCGAGCGCGCGACGATCGGTACCGGGGTTTCCATCGCCCTCCCCGACGGCTACGTCGCATTCGTCGTGCCCCGCAGCGGCCTGGCGGCCAAGCATGGGATCACCATCGTGAACAGCCCGGGCACCGTGGATGCCGGCTACCGCGGCGAGCTCAGGGTGACGCTCCTGAACACGGACACCTCGATGTCGTATCCTGTCGCAGTCGGTGACCGGATCGCCCAGTTGATCGTCATGCCGGTGTCGCGGGCGCGATTCGTCCCCGTGGAGACCCTCCCGGGAAGCCATCGTGGGGCCGGCGGTTTCGGGTCGACCGGCACAGCGAGCACTTGAGGAGTCCAGGCGTGACTGATATTCCCAGCGGCGAGGTCGAGCAGGCGAAGTCCGCCCCGGCGGATCGCCAGACGAACGGCCCGCTCGACGAGAGCGAGGCGAACGCGGTCCGGCCGTATGTCGACCTGGGCGGGGTGAAGGTGTTGCCGCGCGAGGGACTCCACCTGCGGCTCGAGGTGGAGGAGGGCAGCCAGCGCGTCGTGGCCGTCGGGCTCGACTACGCCGGTTCGACCCTGCAGGTGCAGCCCTTCGCGGCGCCCCGCACGTCGGGCCTGTGGCACGAGATCCGCGACCAGATCGCCGACCAGATCTCGAAGCAGGGCGGTCGTACGACGCTCACCGTGGGTCCGTTCGGCCCGGAACTGCTCGCCGAGATCCCCGCGAACGTGCCCGGCCAGCCGGGGTCGACCCGGCTGGCGAGGTTCATCGGCGTCGATGGGCCGCGCTGGTTCCTCCGCGGCGTGATCGCCGGCGAGGCCGCGGTGAACCCGCAGGCCGCCGCGCAGGTCGAGGACCTGTTCCGCAGCATCGTGGTGGTGCGCGGTAAGACCCCGATGCCGCCGCGCGACCTGATTCCCCTGCAGATGCCGAAGACGGCCGCTCCGGGCGACGCGTGAGCGACGAGCAGCCGCCGACCTTCCGGGACAGTCTGGCTGAGGCCATGCGCAAGACCGGGTTCGGCCAGGTGGCGCCCGGCGAGGTTCCGAGCGGTTCCTCGCTGCTGAAGGCGGTCGGCGGTGTACGGGGGATCCTCGAGTCGATCGTCCCCGGTCTCGGCTTCCTCGTCGTCTACACGATCACGCACGCGCTCCTCCTGAGCGTGCTGGTGCCCCTCGCCCTGAGTGTGATCTTCATCGTGGTGCGGCTCGTCACCCGCAGCCCGGTCATCCCCGCGCTGGCGGGCATCGTGCTCCTGGCGGTCTCGGCCGTCCTCGCGCTCGTCACCGGCAGGGCCGACAACAACTTCGTTCCCGGCATGATCATCAACGCCGTGTGCATCCTCGCCCTGCTGGTCAGCATTGTCGTGCGCTGGCCGCTGATCGGGGTGATCGTCGGGTTCCTGACCAATGAGCCGACGGTGTGGCGCGCCGATAAGAGCAAGCGGCGCGTGCTCTACGTGGCGACCTGGCTCTGGGTGGTGCTGTTCGGCATCCGGCTGGCCGTCGAACTGCCCCTGTACTTCGCCCACGAGACGACCTGGCTGGCGAGCGCCCGCCTCGTGACCGGTGTGCCTCTTTACGCGATCTTCCTCTGGCTGACCTGGCTGCTGGTGCGAACCGTGTATTCGCGCGCCGCGCCGGAAACATCCGCGCGGGGCTAGGCCGAAGTGGTAAAGTATCTTGATGTCAAGATAGTTTTGTGAACGAGACCCGTTCACTCGCCGTACTCCGAGACTTAGGCTTGCCTTGCTGGCAGGGCCGCCCGGGCGCGGCGAGGATTGGTCCCAGGGCAGAACGCTCAGCAAGGGAGACGACGCGATGTCGCAGGTCAACAGCTTCGGTTCGAAGGACACCCTGAGGGTCGGCTCGACCGACTACGAGATCTTCAGGATCGACAAGGTCCCGGGTCATGAGACCCTCCCGTTCAGCCTCAAGGTGCTGCTCGAGAACCTGCTCCGCACCGAGGACGGCGCGAACATCACGAAAGACCAGATCGAGGCCCTGGGCAGCTGGGTGCCGACCGCCGAGCCCGACACCGAGATCCAGTTCACCCCGGCCCGCGTGGTCATGCAGGACTTCACCGGCGTCCCCTGCATCGTCGACCTCGCCACCATGCGTGAGGCCATGGGCGCGCTCGGTGGTGACGCCACCAAGATCAACCCGCTCGCTCCCGCCGAACTGGTGATCGACCACTCGGTGATCGCCGACCTGTTCGGCACCGAGGACGCGCTGGCACGCAACGTCGAGATCGAGTACGAGCGCAACGGCGAGCGCTACCAGTTCCTGCGCTGGGGCCAGACCGCGTTCGACGACTTCAAGGTCGTTCCCCCGGGAACCGGCATCGTCCATCAGGTGAATATCGAGTACCTGGCCCGGGTCACATTCACGCGCCCGGTCGGCGGAGTGCTCCGTGCCTACCCCGACACGCTGGTCGGCACCGACTCCCACACCACCATGGTCAACGGCCTCGGCGTGCTCGGCTGGGGCGTCGGCGGCATCGAGGCCGAGGCCGCGATGCTCGGCCAGCCGGTCTCCATGCTCATCCCGAAGGTGGTCGGCTTCAAACTCTCCGGTGAGATCCCGACCGGCGTGACCGCGACGGATGTCGTGCTCACCGTCACCCAGATGTTGCGCAAGCACGGCGTGGTCGGCAAGTTCGTCGAGTTCTACGGCAAGGGCGTCGCCGAGGTGCCGCTCGCGAACCGCGCGACCATCGGCAACATGAGCCCCGAGTTCGGTTCGACCGCCGCGATGTTCCCGATCGACCAGGTCACGCTCGACTACCTGCGGATGACGGGGCGCAGCGAAGAGCAGGTCGCCCTGGTGGAGGCGTACTCGAAGCTGCAGAAGCTGTGGCACGACCCGGAGCACGAGCCGACTTTCAGCGAGTACCTCGAACTCGACCTGTCGACGGTGGTCCCGTCGATCGCCGGACCGAAGCGTCCGCAGGACCGGGTCGAGCTCACCAACGCGAAGGCCCAGTTCGAGAAGGACCTCGGCGACTACGCCAACCAGGACCTGTCGCGCGTCGACGCCGCCATCGAGGGCAGCTTCCCGGCATCCGACCCGATCGGGTTCACGGCCCAGGACGAGGACAGCGCCCACGAGGTCTCGCACAGCCACGTCAGCAGGGCACCGAAGACGGCGTCGAAGCCGGTCGAGATCACGACGCAGGCTGGCGAGCACTACACGCTCGACCACGGTGCCGTCGCGGTCGCCGCGATCACGTCCTGCACGAACACGTCGAACCCGAGCGTCATGCTCGCGGCCGGCCTGCTCGCGCGCAACGCGAACCGCAAGGGCCTGAAGTCCAAGCCGTGGGTGAAGACCACGATGGCCCCCGGCTCGAAGGTCGTCACCGACTACTACAACAAGGCCGGGCTCACCACCGAGCTCGAAGCGCTCGGCTTCTACACCGTCGGCTACGGCTGCACGGTCTGCATCGGCAACACCGGCCCGCTCATCGACGAGGTCTCCGCGGCGGTCAACGACAACGACCTCGCCGTCACCGCCGTGCTCTCCGGCAACCGCAACTTCGAAGGCCGCATCAGCCCTGACGTGAAGATGAACTACCTGGCCAGCCCACCGCTGGTGATCGCGTACGCCCTCGCCGGGTCGATGAACTTCGACTTCGAGAACGACGCGCTCGGCACCGGAACGGACGGCAAAGAGGTCTACCTGCGGGACATCTGGCCCGATGCCGCCGAGGTGCAGCAGACGATCGACTCGTCGATCAGCACGGAGATGTTCACCAAGGAGTACGGCGCCGTGTTCGACGGTGATGAGCGCTGGCGTTCGCTGCCGACCCCCGACAGCGAGGTCTTCGAGTGGGACGCCAAGTCGACCTATGTGCGCCGGCCCCCGTACTTCGACGGGATGACGATCGAGACCAGCCCGGTCACCGACATCACGGGCGCCCGCGTGCTCGCGAAACTCGGCGACTCGGTCACGACCGACCACATCAGCCCCGCCGGCAACATCAAGGCGGACAGCCCGGCCGGTGCCTATCTCGTCGAGCATGGCGTGGAGCGCAACGACTTCAACTCCTACGGCTCCCGCCGCGGCAACCATGAGGTGATGATCCGTGGAACCTTCGCGAACATCCGCCTGCGCAACCAGCTGCTCACCGATGTCGAGGGCGGTTTCACGCGCGACTTCACGAAGGCGGACGGTCCCCAGGCCTTCATCTACGACGCATCCGAGAACTATCAGGCGGCGGGCGTCCCGCTGGTGATCTTCGCGGGCAAAGAGTACGGCTCCGGGTCGTCGCGTGACTGGGCGGCGAAGGGAACCAGCCTCCTGGGCGTCAAGGCGGTCATCACCGAGAGCTTCGAGCGCATCCACCGGTCCAACCTGATCGGCATGGGCGTCATTCCCCTGCAGTACCCGGCGGGGGAGTCGGCGGCATCGCTGGGACTCGACGGCACCGAGGTGGTGAGCATCACGGGGCTGGAGCAGCTCAACGACGGCAGCACGCCGAAGACGGTGCACGTCACCGCTGAGCCGAGCGAGCACACGCCGTCCGGCAAGAAGACGGTCGAGTTCGACGCGGTGGTGCGCATCGACACGCCCGGTGAGGCCGACTATTACCGCAACGGCGGCATCCTGCAGTACGTGCTTCGGTCCCTGGTCTGAGCTTGTCGGTGCGCCGCTCCTGCGGCGCAGGCGTGGCGTCGCAGCGTAGGGTGGAACCATGTCACTGCTCGAGAACATCCACGGTCCCCGCGACCTGGATGGCCTCTCGCCGGAGCAGCTCACCCGGCTGGCGGAGGAGATCCGCGCCTTCCTGATCGGCGAGGTCTCGAAGACCGGCGGCCACCTCGGGCCGAACCTCGGAGTGGTCGAACTGACCGTGGCGGTGCACCGCGTCTTCGATTCGCCGCACGACGCGATCGTGTTCGACACCGGCCACCAGTCCTACGTGCACAAGCTGCTCACCGGTCGCCAGGACTTCAGTCACCTGCGCGAGAAGGGCGGCCTGGCCGGCTATCCGCAGCGCTCGGAGTCGGTGCACGACATCGTCGAGAGCTCCCACGCCTCCAGCTCGCTGAGCTGGGCCGACGGCATCTCTCGTGCCTTCCAGATGACCGGCCAGAACGACCGCTACGTAGTGGCCATCGTCGGCGACGGGGCGCTCACCGGCGGCATGACCTGGGAGGCGCTCAACAACATCAGTGATGACAACAGCCGCAAGCTGGTGATCATCGTGAACGACAACGGGCGCTCGTACGCGCCGACGATCGGTGGCATGGCCCGCTTCCTCAGCGACCTTCGCACCCGGCGGTCGTACCGCAGCCTGTACGACGCCAGCCGCCGGGTGTTCGGCATCTTCGGGGGCCCGGGCCGCGCTCTCTACCGCGGCCTGCGCGGCGGCATGCACGGCTTCCTCAGCCGGTTCACCAACAACGAGGCGCTGTACTCGAACCTCGACATCAAGTACATCGGCCCGGTGCACGGCCATGACGAGCGCGCGCTCGAGGAGGCACTGACCCAGGCGAAGAACTTCGGCGCTCCTGTGATCGTGCACGTGATCACCCAGAAGGGCAAGGGCTTCGAGCCCGCCGTGCTCGATGCGGCTGACCAGTTCCACGCCGTCGGGCACATCGACCCGGAGACGGGCGAGCCGATCGGCGGCGTGAGCGGGCCGTCGTGGACCTCCGTGTTCTCGGACGAGATCGTGAAACTCGCGGATGCCGACCCGACGATCGTGGGGATCACCGCGGCGATGCTCATCCCCACCGGGCTGGACAAGTTCGCCGCGAAGCATCCGGGCCGGGTCTTCGACGTCGGCATCGCCGAGCAGCACGCCGTCACGTCCGCTGCCGGGCTCGCCTTCGGCGGCATGCATCCCGTCGTGGCGCTCTACGCGACCTTCATCAACCGCGCATTCGACCAGGTGCTGATGGATGTCGCCCTCCACCGCGCGGGCGTCACCTTCGTGCTCGACCGGGCGGGCATCACCGGGCCGGACGGACCCAGTCACCACGGCATGTGGGATCTCGCCATCCTGCAGGTCGTGCCGGAGATCCGGCTCAGCGCTCCACGAGACGCGACCCGCCTCCGCGAGGAATTGGGCGAAGCGGTCGCCGTGACCAACGCGCCCACCGTCGTGCGGTTCTCCAAGGGCAACGTCGGCAGGGAGATCGAGGCGGTCCGGCGCACCGGCGACGGTGTGGACGTGCTGCGGGAGGCGCCGCACCGGGACGTGCTGATCGTCACCGTGGGCCCGATGGCGGAGCTCGGCCTGCAGGTCGCAGACCGTCTCGCGGCCCAGGGTATCGGAGCGACGGTGATCGACCCGCGCTGGGTGGTTCCGGTGTCGGCGAGCGTGATCGAGCTGGCCGCCCAGCACCGGCTGGTCGTCTCGATCGAGGACGGCATCCGGGTCGGCGGCATCGGTACGCGCATTCGCCAGGATCTTCGGGCCGCCGGTGTCGACACCGCACTCACGGAGCTCGGGCTGCCCGACGAGTTCATCGACCACGCGTCGAGATCCGAGATCCTCGAGCAGGTCGGACTCACGCCGCAGGCCATCGCCCGCGACGTCGTGGCGCAGGTGCTCGGCAGCAAGATCCCCATCGCTCGTCCCCTCGAGGGCGAGACGGCGGATCGCCGGGCGTGAGCGCTACGTACACGGTCGCCGACTACCTGCTCGACCGTCTGGCCGGGGTGGGGGTCGACCGCATCTTCGGGGTGCCGGGCGATTTCACGCTCGGGCTGCTCGACCACATCGAGGCGCACGCGGTCATCCGCTGGACCGGAACCGCCAATGAGCTGGGCGCGGGATATGCGGCCGACGGCTACGCGCGGGTGCGCGGGTTCGGGGTCGTCTGTACGACGTTCGGGGTCGGTGAGCTGAGTGCGATCAACGCGATCGCCGGCGCGTACGCCGAGCACGTGCCGGTGCTGCAGCTGGTCGGTTCCCCGACCACTGCCACGCAGGCGGCCGCCCGGCCGACCCATCACTCGCTGGGCGACGGCGACTTCGGCCACACGCTCCGGATGACGGCGGAGGTGACGGTGGCCCAGGCGATGCTGGGGGCCGCGGACGCGTGCGCCGAGATCGATCGGGTGCTCGTCGCGATGCTCCAGGCGGACCAGCCCGGATACCTTTCGCTGCCCGCCGACATCGCCGAGCTTCCGGCGGAGCCGCCGATCTCCGACCTCGGCGACACGACGCCGGTGTCGGATCCGGACGCGCTTGCCGCCTTCCGGGCGAGGGCGGACGAGTTCCTCGCCGGCGCTGCGCGCCCGGTCGTGCTCGCTGACATCTTCGTCAACCGGGTTCACGCGGAGCCGGCCCTGCACTCCTTCCTCTCCTCCTCGGGCCTCCGGTTCGGCTCGCTGCTCTGGGGCCGCAGGGTGATCGACGAGGCCGATCCGCACTTCATCGGCACCTACATCGGGGCGGCGAGCGACCCGGCGGTGCGTGACGCCTTCGAGAAGGCCGAGCGCCTCATCACGGCGGGCGTCTACTTCACCGACCTGATCAGCGGGTTCTTCAGTGAACGTCTCGACGATTCGCGGCGGATCGACCTGCTGCCGCACTCCGCCGTGATCGCCGGGCAGACCTTCGCCGGCGTGGAGCTGATCGATGCACTGGCCGAGCTCGAGGGCCTCCTCCCCGACCCGGGACACCCGACACCCGTCGCGGGGACGGCCTGGGGTGCGGTCGAAGCGACGCCCGGCGACGAGCCGCTCACCCAGCGGGACCTGTGGGGCATCGTCGCGGCGGCGCTCCGCCCCGGTGATACCGTGCTCGCGGACCAGGGCACCTCGTTCTACGGAATCGGACCGCACCGCCTGCCGCACGACTGCGTGTTCATCGGGCAGCCGCTGTGGGCATCCATCGGCTTCACGCTGCCCGCCGTGCTCGGCGCCGGGCTGGCCGCGCCCCTGCGCCGGCCCGTGCTGCTGATCGGCGATGGCGCGGCGCAGCTGACCGTGGCCGAGCTCGGCACGCTCATCGCCGAGCGGGTGCCGGCCGTGATCGTGGTGGTCAATAACGCCGGCTACACCGTCGAGCGCGCCATTCACGGCCCGAAGAGTCCGTACAACGACATCGCGCCGTGGAACTGGACCGCCCTGCTGCCGGCTATGGGCGGCACGGATGCGACGACCCAGGCCTTCCGCGCGACCACCGGTTCGGAGGTCGCGGCCGCGTTCGCGAAGGCCGAGGAGCGACCCGACGTGCTCACCCTCATCGAGGTCGTGACGGGTCCGCTGGACGTTCCGCCACTGCTCGTTGCGGTGGCGCAGGCTGCTGCGGCTGCCAATGCACCGCGCACATGACGCTATTTGACTTAGAGCGTGCTCTAAGTTCTAGCGTTAAGGCATGACGACGACGGACGAGCTGCTCTCCATCTCCGACGCGGCCCAACGCACCGGACTCTCGACGCACACGCTGCGCTACTACGAGCGCGCCGGGCTGATGCTCGATCCGGTCGACCGGGCGTCGTCGACGCACCGGCGGTACTCGCAGTCGGACATCAACTGGGTGACGTTCCTCACCAAGCTGAGGTCGACATCCATGCCCATCGCGCGAGTGCGCGAGTACGTCGACCTGTGCCGCCGCGGCGAGGACACGATCGCCGACCGGCTCGAGCTGCTGCTCACCCATCGCATCGTCGTCGCCAACCAACTCGACGAGATGAGAAAAAGTCTTGCCGCGATCGATTTCAAGATCGAGACATACCAAGGAAAGGCACCAAACGAATGAAGCACATCACACTCGGAACCAACGGACCGGACATCGGGCGCATCGGGCTCGGCTGCATGGGGATGTCCGCGTTCTACACCGGAGCGAATGCCGACAACGCCGCGTCGATCGCGACCATCCACCGGGCGATCGACCTCGGGGTCACGTTTTTCGACACCGCCGAGATGTACGGCCCCTACCTGAACGAGGAGCTGCTGGCGGAAGCGTTCAGGGGAAAGCGCGATGAGGTGACGATCGCCACCAAGTTCGGCACCCTGCTGCACCGCGGCGACGGCAGTCGTGGACTTGACGGCAGCGCGGAAAACGTTCGGTTGTCGGTTGAAGGTTCGCTGAAGCGGTTGCAGACCGATCACATCGACCTCTACTACCAGCACCGCATGGACCCGGGCACTCCGATCGAGGAGACGGTCGGCGCGCTCAAGGAGCTGATCGAGGAGGGCAAGATCCTGCACTACGGGCTCTCCGAGGCCGGGGTCGAGACGATCCGCAGGGCACACGCCGTTCATCCGGTCACTGCGCTGCAGACCGAGTACTCGCTGTGGTCACGCGACCCGGAGGCGGAGATCCTCCCTGTCGTGCGCGAGCTCGGCATCGGCTTCGTGCCGTACTCGCCGCTCGGACGGGGATTCCTCACCGGCACGATCCGCTCCCTCGACCAGCTGGACGAGACCGACTTCCGCCGGAACAACCCGCGATTCGAGGGCGAGAACCTGGCAGCGAACATCCGGATCGTGGAGCAGGTGGATGCCGTGGCCGGCGAACTCGGCGTCAAGCCCGGCCAGGTGGCCCTGGCCTGGCTGCTCGCACAGGGCGACGACATCGCGCCGATCCCCGGCACCAAGCGCATCCCGTACCTCGAGGAGAACGTGGCCGCGGACGCGCTGTCACTGTCCGACGACCAGCTCGCCGCGCTCGACGCGGTGGCCGCGCCGGCCGGCGACCGCTACGCCGACATGACCCCGCTGGGGCGGTAAAACAGAGCGGGTCGAGCTTGTCGAGACCTCACCGACGTAATTCGCTGGTGAGGTCTCGACCCGCTCCGACTGTTTACGCGACGCCCTTGATCACCGGGTGGTGGAAGGTGTCGTGGAATACGCGATCCGAGGCGCCGACCCGGTCGAGGTACGGCGTGACGCCGCCCATCTGGAACGGGTAGCCCGCGCCGAGGATGAGGCAGAGGTCGATGTCTTCCGCCGCCGCGACGACCTTGTCGTCGAGCATGCGGTGGATCTCGTCGGCGAGGCCGTCCTCGATGCGCACCTGCAGTTGCTGCGCGGTCATCGGGGTCGTGCCACCCGCGACGATGTCACGTGCCTTCTTGTCGATGCCCTTGATCTTGCCCTTCGAGTCGCGCTCGAAGATGTGGCCGAGGTCGGCGAGCCTGTGCAGGTTCGCGCTCTCGAAGAACCGGTCGGGGAAGGCGGCGTGATGCGTGTCGAGCACGTGAGCACCGACCTGCAGGCCGACCAGTTCGAGCAGCTCGAACGGAGTCATCGGGAGGCCGAAGGGTCGGGTCGACTCCTCGACCGTCTCGAACGGGGTGCCGGTGTCGACGGCGTGCATCGCCTCACCGAGCACCTTGGCCAGGATGCGGTTGACCACGAAGCCGGGTGTGTCGGTCGTGATGACGGCGTTCTTGTAGAGCTTCGCGGCCACGACCATCGCGGTGCTGAGCGTCTCGTCGTCGGTCTTCGGCGCCTTCACGACCTCGATCAGCGGCATGACCGCGACCGGGTTGAAGAAGTGAAAGCCGACCAGGCGCTCGGGGTGCTTCAGCTTCGCGCCGATCTGCTCCACCGAGAGCGAGGAGGTGTTCGTCGCCAGCACGGCCGTGTCGGAGATGTACTGTTCGACATCCGCGAACACGTCCTGTTTGACGCCGAGTTCCTCGAAGACGGCCTCGATCACCCAGTCGCACTCGGCGAAGTCCGCCTTGTTCGTGGTACCCGTGACGAGCGCGGTGAGGCGGTTGGCCTCGTCGGGGGAGATGCGCTTCTTGCCGAGCAGCTTCTGGATCTCGTCATGGATGTACCCGACGCCCTTGTCGACGCGGGCCTGGTCGAGGTCGGTGATGACCACCGGCACCTTGAGGCGCCGCACGAACAGCAGGGCGAACTGGCTGGCCATGAGCCCGGCGCCGATGACGCCGACCTTGGTGACCGGCTTCGCGATCGTCTTGTCCGGGGCGCCGGCGGGCCGTTTGGCCCGCTTCTGCACCAGGTTGAAGGCGTAGATGCTGGCGCGGAACTGGTCACCGGAGATGAGGTCGGCGAGGGCGTCGTCTTCCGCGGCGAACCCCGTCTTCTTGTCGCTGTTCTTCGCGGCCTTGAGCAGGTCGAGGGCACGATACGGCGACTTCGCGATCGTGCCGATGCGGCTTTCGAGCGTCTTCGTGGCGATACCGATCGCGATGTCCCACTTGACCGCGCGCTCGACCTTTCCGGGCTCATTCGGGCGCTTGACTTTGATCCTGCCGCCGAGCACCCCGTCGGCCCACGTGATGGACTCCTCGAGGAAGCTCACCGAGTCGAAGATCGCGTCCGCGATGCCGAGGTCGAAAGCCTCCTGACCCTTCAGCATGCTGTTGTTCTTCAGCGGGTTCTCGATGACCACCCTGAGGGCGTTCTCGATGCCGATCAGGTTCGGCAGCAGGTAGGCCCCGCCCCAGCCGGGGATGATTCCGAGGAACACCTCGGGCAGTGCCAGACCGGGGATGTTCCGGTCGATCGTTCGATAGTCGGCATTGAGGCCGATCTCCACCCCGCCGCCGAGGGCGAGCCCGTTGATGAACACGAACGACGGGACGCCCAGTTCGCTGAGTTTGCCGAGGGCCCAGTGTCCCAGCTGGGCCATCTGCTTGCCGACGGCACGGCTCGGGATGTCGCCCGCCTGGGTCAGGTCGGCGCCGGCCGCGAGAAAGAACGGTTTGCCGGTCACGGCGACGGCGGCGATCTCGCCCCTGGCCGCCCGCTCCTTCTGCGCGTCCAGCATCGCGGCGAACTCCACCAGCGTCTCCGGCCCGAGCGTCGACGGCCGGGTGTGGTCGCGGTTGTTGTCGAGGGTGATGAGGGCCAGCACCTTGCCGCCGGACAGCGGCACATCGCGCAGGTAGGAGTGCGTGATCACCTCGTCCTGTGACATGGCACGCAGGTCGGCGAAGTCTTCGGCGGTCGTCATCTAGTTCTTCTTCTTTCCGTCGAAGTAGGGGTTCTCCCAGATGACCGAACCGCCCTGGCCGAGGCCGACGCACATGGCGGTGAGTCCGTACTGCACGTCGGGACGCTCGGCGAACTGGGCCGCCAGCTGGATCATCAGCCGCACGCCCGAGGAGGCGAGCGGATGCCCGATGGCGATCGCGCCGCCCCACTGGTTGACGCGCGGGTCGTCGTCGTCGATGCCGAAGTGGTCGAGCAGTGACAGCACCTGTACCGCGAAGGCTTCGTTCAGCTCGAACAGGCCGATCTGGTCGATGGTGAGCCCGGCCTTCTTGAGCGCCTTCTCGGTGGACGGTACCGGGCCGATGCCCATGATCTCCGGCTCGACGCCGGCGAACGCGAAGCTGACGAGCTTCATCTTCGCGGGCAGGCCAAGCTCTTTGGCCATCGCCTCGCTGGCGAGCAGGCTGATGGTGGCGCCGTCATTGAGGCCGGACGAGTTGCCGGCGGTGACGCGGCCGTGCGGGCGGAACGGGGTCTTCAGCGTCGCAAGACCCTCGAGCGTGGTCTCGGGACGCAGCGCCTCGTCGCGGGTGGCGAGCCCCCAGCCGGCGTCGCTCTGGATGGCGACCGGGATGAGGTCGGGCTGGATCTTGCCGGCATCGTAGGCGGCGGCCGCCTTCTGCTGGCTGCGCAGCGCATAGTGGTCGGCGCGCTCCTTGGTGAGCTGCGGGAACCGGTCGTGGATCTTCTCCGCGGTGTTGCCCATGTTGAGCGCCTCGGCGTTCACGAGCTTCTCGGAGAGGAAGCGCGGGTTCGGGTCGACGCCGGAGCCCATCGGGTGGTGGCCCATGTGCTCGACCCCGCCCGCCAGCGCGAGGTCGTATGCACCGAAGGCGATGCCGCCCGAGATCGTGGTGACGGACGTCATCGCGCCCGCGCACATCCGGTCGATCGCGAAGCCGGGAACGGACTTGGGGAGGCCCGCGAGCAGCGCGGCCGAGCGCCCGATGGTCAGGCCCTGGTCGCCGGTCTGGGTGGTCGCGGCGATGGCCACGTCGTCGATGCGATCCTTCGGCAGATCGGGATGGCGTTCGAGCAGTCCGACCATCGCCTTGACGACGAGGTCGTCGGCCCTGGTGTTCCAGTACATGCCTTTTTCGCCCGCGCGCCCGAAGGGGGTGCGTACCCCGTCGACGAACACGACTTCATGCCGTTCGGCCACAATGCCCTACTTTCCTTGAGTCAGCATCGATCTTAGGCTCGCCTAAAAAGGCCCAGGAATCGTTTGCATCTTCCTACGAAGCAGGGTCCTCGGGCTCCTCCGGCGTTTGGCCGGCTTCCACAAAGGCATCGAGAATTAGCTGTGAGGTTGCGTCAACCTGCCAGGGCCGAGCACCGAGGTCGACGAGGCCGTTCCGGATGCCGTCCAGGTCGAGCGGGGCGGGCGGCGTCCAGGCCAGCCGGCGCAGCAGTTCGGGGGTGAGCAGGTTCTCCACCGGAATGGCGAGTTCGCCGGAGAGCGTGGTGACGGAGGCCCGTGCCAGCTTCAGCCGCCGGTCCGCCTCGGGGTTGCGCTCGGTCCAGACCCGTGGTGGCGGCATCGATTCGCCGGGCACCCGGAGCGCGGGAAGGTCGTCGGTCGTCCTGCCCGCCTCGATGGCGGCCCACCATCGGGGGAGCTCGGACCTGCTGGCCCTGCCATTGAATTCCCGCATCCCGGCGAGCGCCTGCCGGCTCTCCGGCATCGCCTTCGCGGCGGCGACCAGGGACGAGTCCGGCACGAGACGGCCGGGGGCGGTGTCGATCTCGCGGGCGAAACGGTCCCGCGCCTCCCACAGCTCGCGGGCGACGGCGAGGTTGCGCGCGCCACGGACGGTGTGGAGCCCGGACAGCCGGCGCCACGCCTCTGCGTTCACCGGCTTCGCCTGCCGTGCGAGCACCGCCGCGAACTCCTGGGACGCGATCTCGGTCTTGCCCGCGTCGGAGAGGATGCCGGCGAGTGCATCACGCAGGTCGGGCAGGAGCTCCACGTCGAGGGCGGCGTACACCAGCCAGGACTGGGGGAGCGGCCGGGTCGACCAGTCGGCCGCCGAGTGCTCCTTGGCCAGGTGGATGCCGAGCAGCTCCTCGACGACAGTGCCGAGACCGACGCGGGGGAGTCCGGCAAGGCGCGCGCCCAGCTCGGTATCGAAGATGCGAGCCGGGTCGAGACCGACCTCGCGCAGGCATGCGAGGTCCTGGCTGGCCGCGTGAAAGATCCACTCCTCGTCGCCGATCACCGAGTTCAGTTCGGCGAAGTCGCCGATCGCGGGCGGATCGAACAGGTAGACGCCGGCGCCACGACGGAAGACCTGGATGAGGTAGGCGCGCTGCGAGTAGCGGAATCCGGATGCCCGCTCGGCATCCACCGCGACCGGCCCGTGCCCGGCCGCGATCGCCTCGACCGCGGCCAGGTAATCCTCGCGCGTGTCGATCGCGGACACCTCATCGTGCGGCGCCTGGACCGGCGTCGCCGGTTCGTCCGCCTGCGGTGCTTCGGGTTCGTCCGTGCTAACCACGACCCGCTCGTCGGGTCGCCAGCAGGCTCACGCCCTCCACGGCGGGGGGAAGTCCGGCGAGCATGCAGAGCAGCTCGCCCCACGCTTCGACGTGCGCCGTGACCTCGTGGTCGGCGGGAGTCCACGACGCGCGGAGCTCGATCTGCGCGCCATCACCCTGGGTGGCGAGTTCACCGAATCCGGTCGAGAGGATCTTGGTGGCCGTACCCGACGCGGCCAGGTAGGCCGCGCCACGGGTGTCAAGGGCGTCGACCAACCACGACCAGGCCACCTGGGCGAGGAACGGGTCGACTCCGATGTCGGTCTCGAGCGGTGCCTGGGCGAAGCAGACGACCCGGAAGGTGCCGCCCCAGGCCTCGGACCCGGCGGGGTCGTACAGCAGGATGAAACGTCCGGTGCCCAGCTCCGAGTCGGCGCCGTGCCGTGCCGGGGTGACATCGGCGGCCATCGCTATCGCGTACGGCGCGAGGCTTCCCGGTGCGGTGATCTCGGTGAGCACCAGCTCCGGCCGGAGCTCCGCGCGCCGCAGCGCGTCGACAGCAGCGCTGAACACAGCCGGCGAGGGCGGCTGGGCGACATTTTCGGGCACCAGCACAGACTAAAGTTCTGGCGTGGGAGTTACGGGCAGGCACGCCGTCGGCGCAATCCGCTGGTGGGGGGTCGTGCTGGTCTCGGTGGCGGGCGTCGCGGCCCTGGTCACGGTCTTCGGCGCGCTGTTGTCGCTCATCGTCGCGCGCACCGTCGTGACGCCGCCCCGTCGCCGGTCGGCCGATATCCGGGTGCTCGCCATCGACGGCGGCGCGTCCGTCGTGACGCTGAGCGCTACCGCGGATTCGCGGCTGCCCGGCAGGTACAGCTTCTTCTTCGACGGTGAGCGCGGCTCGGCGCGCATCGGCGACATCATCTCGCTCGGGGCGGATACCGTCACGCGCACGGTCATCGATGTCAGCTCCGGCGACCTCGTCGTCGGCGCGCGCGGCCGCTTCAGCGGCTGGTACTACAACGACCCGGGCGAGCTCGGCTTCCCATCCGAGAACGTCGAGCTGGCCACCGAACTGGGCCCAGCGCCGGCCTGGCTCGTGCCCGCGGCGGAGCCGACCGATCGCTGGATGATCGCGGTGCACGGGCGCGCGGTGCGCCGGCAGGAGACCGTCCGCGCCGTGCCGGTGTTCCGCGAGTCCGGGTACACATCGCTGCTCATCAGCTATCGCAACGACGGCGATGCCCCGGCGAGCGAGGACCGACGCTACGCGCTGGGTGACACCGAGTGGCATGACGTGGATGTCGCGGTCGAGTACGCGATCGCGCACGGCGCGAAGGCGATCGTGCTGATGGGCTGGTCGATGGGCGGGGCCACGGTACTGCAGGAGCTGACCCGCTCGCCGCATGCCGGCGTCATCCGCGGTCTCGTGCTGGACTCCCCGGTGATCGACTGGGCGACCGCGCTGCGCTTCCAGGGCGAGCTCCGCCGGCTGCCTGAACCGGTGAGCGAGGGTGCGCTGTCGATCATCGGCACGAACTGGGGCAGGCGACTGACCGGGCAGGGGGTCGCGATCGACCTGCCACGGCTCGACTTCGTCAAGCGCGCGGGCGAGCTGCACGTGCCCATCCTGCTGATGCACAGCGACGACGACGGCTACGTGCCGGTCACCGCGTCGCGCGCGCTGGCGGCCGCCCGTCCGGACATCGTGACCTTCGAGGCCTTCGCGGTCGCGGCGCACACGAAGCTCTGGAACTTCGACCCGGTGCGGTGGAACTCCGCGATCAGCCAGTGGCTCGCGGTGCTGCCTCTGAACGGGACACCGCCCAGCGGGCATAACTGACGCCCGCGTCATCCACCAGCAGCTGGGCGAGCGCCGCGTCCGCGCGGCCGGCGCCGGGCAGCGGCGACGCCGGGGGACCGCCGATGAGCGGGCTCGTCGACAGGCAGAGTTCGTCGACCAGGCCTTCGGCGACGAGCTGCCCCGCGAGCGTCGGGCCGCCCTCGCAGGCGATCGAACGGAATCCGAGTGTGCCGAGCGTGTCCACTATCGACCGGCCCGGGAGCAATCCCGGCGAGTCGATCCCGACCACGCGCGCACCCGGCAGTTCGACCGTCGATGCCACGGATGCCGGGCAGAGAACGTACACGCGTCCCGGTTCGAGGCCGGCCGGCACCGCGTGCCCGGACAGGTCGCCGCTGGCCGTCACGACGGCCAGCGGAACGCTTCTCGGCAGCAGGTAGCCCTCCCGCCGGATGCTGGATGCGCCGATGAGTACGACGTCGCTCGCGCGCCGGATCGCGCCGAGCACGGCCCGGTCCGATCCGCGCGTGAGCGTGCTCGACGTGCCGTCCGTGCCGGTGACGCTCCCGTCGATGGTGCCGATCATGCTGATTCGCAGCCAGTCGCGTCGCGGCGCGTCGTACAGCGCGTCGAGGTCGTCGACCGGCGCCGCCGACGGGAAGATGCGCGTGAGGCTCACGCGGCGAGCTTCTCGCGAACCTGCCGTTTCACCCGCGCCAGGAGACCCGTCATCCCGCGGATGCGCAGCGGGCTCACCGCCTCGGTCAGGCCGATCGTGTTGGGGAAATCGTCGGGCACCGCCAGCACCTCATCGACGCTGAGCCCCTCGAGCCCCTGCGCGATGATCGATGCGAAACCGCGGGTGGTCGGCGCCTCCTTCGGCGCCGTCGCGAAGACGTGAACGGTGCGGTCGTCCCACACCTCGACGAAGATGAAGACCGGTGACTGGCACTCGACGACCCGCTCCAGACGATCCGGGTGCTCGGAATAGCGCTCAGGGAGATCGGGAAGCTCGTTCGCGAACTCGAGCAGCAGCAACAACCGGTCGCGCTGCTCCAACTCGAGGAAGTCCTCGCGGATCCGGGCGAGGTTCTCCGGCAGCGTGTCGTCGGTCATGCTCTCCAGTATCGTCCGTTACCGGGCGGGTACCGCGCCGGGCTCCGAACCCTGGACGATCGGCACGCGCACCGCGGAGCCCCACTCGGTCCACGACCCGTCATAGTTGCGCACGTTCTCGAAGCCGAGCAGGTGGGTGAGCACGAACCAGGTGTGACTGGAACGCTCGCCGATGCGGCAGTACGCCACCACGCTGTCGCCGTTCCTCAGGCCGGCCTGGTCGCGATACAGCGTGTCCAGCTCGGCGAGCGGACGGAACGTCCCGTCGTCGGCAACCGCCTTGCCCCACGGCACGTTCTGCGCGCTCGGGATGTGGCCGGCGCGGAGTGCGCCCTCGTCCGGGTATGCGGGAGCGGTCGTGCGCTCACCGCTGAACTCCTCGGGCGACCGCACGTCGATCAGCGGGTTGCCGAGGTGGGCCAGCACGTCATCCTTGTACGCCCTGATCTTCGAGTCGTCGCGCTCGACCACCGGGTAGTCGACGGCGGCCGGGGTGAGGACGTCCGTCGTGTACTCGCCGCCATCCGCCTCCCACTTGACGCGCCCGCCGTCGAGGAGCCGGACATCCGCGTGCCCGAACAGTGAGAACACCCACAGTGCGTACGCCGCCCACCAGTTGTTCTTGTCGCCGTAGATGACGACGGTGGTGTCGCGGCCGATGCCCTTGCCCCCGACGAGCTTCGCGAAGGCGGCACCGTCGATGTAGTCGCGCTCGACCGGGTCGTTGAGGTCGGTGTGCCAGTCGATCTTGACCGCCCCGGGGATGTGGCCGGTCTCGTAGAGCAGGACGTCCTCATCCGACTCGACGACGACGAGTCCCGGGTCGCCGAGGTGGGCCTTCAGCCAGTCCGTGCCGACCAGGCGTTCCGGGTGCGCGTAGTCCGAGAAGCGTGCTGACGAGTCCGACTCGATGGTCATGATTACCTCCATAATCCTGCGGGTTAGGCTTGACCCGACCCCCAAACGAATCTACGCACTCGGCGCTGCCGAGTGGGGGTTCCCGTAAGACTTCGACACAAACACAGCCCGAGGTATTCCCCAGTGACCATCGACACGGTGACGCACGAGCACGCTCACCTCGTGGACCGCGCGCCCACCCTCTCGGCCGCGGAGATCGTCGCCCACCTCGTTCCGCCGCGCCAGTTCGAACACGCCACCCTCGAGTCCTACCGTCCCGACCCCGACTATCCGTCGCAGGCCGCCGCCGTCGAGGCGATCCGGGAGTTCGCGTCGGCGTGGTCACCGAAGGGCGGTGGCCTGTTCGGCCGGCGCAGGGGAGGCGACACGCTTCCGGGTATCTACCTCGACGGCGGCTTCGGTGTCGGCAAGACCCACCTGCTGGCCGCGCTGTGGCATCTCGCACCCGGACGCAAATACTTCGGGACGTTCATCGAGTACACCGCGCTGGTCGGGGCCCTCGGTTACCAGGCGGCAGTCACGCAGTTGAAGGGCGCGTCCCTGGTCTGCATCGATGAGTTCGAGCTCGACGACCCCGGCGACACCCGGCTGATGTCGCGGCTGCTCTCCGAGCTGGTCGCATCCGGGTCCCGGATCGCCGCGACCTCGAACACCCCGCCGAACGCGCTCGGCGAGGGCCGCTTCGCCGCCCAGGACTTCCTGCGCGAGATCGACGCACTCGCCGCCCGGTTCACCACCATCCGCATCGACGGGCTCGACTACCGCCGCCGCGACATCGAAGGGCATGCGATCTCCGTTGCTGCGAGCGAGCTGGAGCCGGCCGTGGACGCGGTTGGCGGCACCGTGACCGTCGACCGGTTCGACGCGGTGCTGAAGCACCTGGCGAGCGTGCATCCGTCCCGCTACGTCAAGGTGATCGACGGGCTGGACGGCGTGGCATTCACCGATGTCCACCCGATCGAGAACCAGACCGACGCGTTACGCCTGGTGGCCTTCGTGGACCGGCTCTACGACGCCCAGGTACGCATGATCGGCTCCGGCACCCCCCTCGACCAGGTGTTCCCCGACGAGATGCTGTCCGGGGGCTACAGCAAGAAGTACCGCCGGGCGATCTCCCGCATGATCGCGCTCACCTCGGGCCAGCCGGTCTGACCGGCACCGCCGATCTTCGTTGCCGCTAACCCGAAGCCAATCGGGAGGTGCGCGAAACATGATGTTTACACTCGGCCGGGCCACGTAACAGACTCGAAACGTTTAGACCCCGCGACGGAAACTTCAGGACTCCAAACTGGCTCCGTACCCGATATGACGCTATCCCCTAGTGCTCGGCGCAGGTCGACGGTGCATCCTTTGCAAGTTAGAGAGAGGTAACCAATCACATGGTCGAGCTTTCGGCTACTACAGATGCGATTACCACCAATGTGGACTCACTTTGGTTGATGGTCGCTGCAGCAATGGTGTTGATCATGACGCCTGGCCTCGCCTTCTTCTACGGCGGCATGGTCAAGGCGAAGAGCGTCATCAGCATGATGATGATGAGCTTCGGCGCGATCGGTCTCATCGGAGTCCTGTGGGTCATCTTCGGGTACGGAATGTCGTTCGGCGGCGGGAAGGACTGGCTCATCAAGGGCTGGCTGCTGAACCCGTTCCACGACCTGTTCCTCACGAACGAGATCAACTTCAAGGGCGGCACCGGCAACCAGTGGATGAACCTCAGCATCAATGGACTTGCCTTCGCCGGATTCCAGGCGGTGTTCGCGGTCATCACGGTGGCGCTCATCTCCGGGGCGATCGCAGACCGCGCGAAGTTCGGTGCGTGGATGGTGTTCGCCGGTGTCTGGGCGACCCTGGTCTACTTCCCGGTCGCGTCCTGGGTCTTCAACTTCACTGTCGGCCCGAAGGGTCTGACCGACGGTGGCTGGTCGGTCTTCGGTCTTGGCGTGAATGACTTCGCTGGAGGTACAGCGGTCCACATCAATGCCGGTGCGGCCGGCCTGGCGCTCGCGCTGGTGCTCGGCAAGCGTGTCGGCTTCAAGAAGGGCCTGGCGGCTCCGCACAACGTTCCGCTCACCCTGATCGGCGCCGCGCTGCTGTGGTTCGGCTGGTTCGGCTTCAACGCCGGATCCGAGACCCACGCGGACGGAATCTCGGCCCTGGCCTGGATCAACACCTTCGTCGCTCCCGCAGCCGGTATTCTCGGCTGGTTGATCGTCGAGAAGATCAAGGACGGTAAACCGACCTCGATCGGTGCGGCGTCGGGTGCTGTCGCCGGCCTCGTTGCGATCACCCCGGCCTGTAACATCCTGACGCCGGGCTGGGCGATCGTGCTCGGTGTCCTGGTCGGTGCGGTCTGTGCCCTCGCGATCGAGCTCAAGTACAAGCTCGGTTTCGACGACTCGCTCGACGTCGTGGGTATCCACCTCGTCGGCGGTCTCGTGGGTACGCTCTACATCGGTATCTTCGGTGCCGGCATCGGCCTCATCGACAGCGGCAGCTTCAAGCAGCTCGGTGCCCAGGCGGTCGGTGGCTTCGGAGTCGCGGTCTACTCCTTCGTGCTCGCCTACGCCATCGGCTGGGTCATCCAGCACACGATGGGCTTCCGCATCACCACGGAGGACGAGGTCGCCGGTGTCGACACCGTCGTCCATGGCGAAGAGGCGTACGAGATCGGCGACCCGGTCACCGCGTAACTCTCACCAGACAGCCAGGGGTGTCGTCCTTCGGGGCGGCACCCCTTACTGTTGTGCCATGGAGGTCGCGGTGCTGCTCGGCCTGCTGAGTGCGGCGGCTGTGCTCGCGGTGGGCATGATGCTCGCGTTGCTCGCTGCGCGGCTCGTGGGGATCGCCACCCGTTGGGTGGACAGCGTTCTCGCCCTTGCGACCGGGATGCTCGTCGCCGCGGTCGTCTGGCTCACCGGGATCACCGCGATCCCTGCTGCATTCGCCGCGCCCGTGATCGCCCTGGGCGGCCTCTTCGCCGTGGTGGTCACACTGCACCAGCGGGAGACCGGCGGTGCTCGCGTGGCCACCGTCGTGTTCGCTGCGGTCATGACGGCGCTCGTCTTCACGCCGCTCGTCACGGTCGTGTTCGCCCTCTGGTACGACCCGTTCGCGACCGGCATCGGCTACCTGGATCTCGGCTCCGCCCTGCCTGTCGAGGTGGCCGCCGGTGCCGCGGTGCTCGCGATCGCACTGCTCGACCGTCGACTGGCCCTGTCGGCCGCCGTGCCGGTCGCCGCATGGCGGCTCCTCTGGCCGGCGCTCGTGCTCCTCGCGGGGTGGCTGGCCTGGCTCTGCGGTCTCGAGCTGGCGATCGACCAGCTCACCCCGGTCATCCTGCTGAACACGCTGCTCATGCCCGCGGCGGCCATCGCCGCCTGGGCGGCGGTGGAGCGGGCGCGGCATCGGCGCAACTCGGTGCGCGGCCTCGTCTACGGGATGCTGGCGGGCCTCGCGGCCGCGACTCCGGCGGCCGGGTACCTCATCCCGGAACTGGCCGTCCTCACCGGGCTCGTGGTGGGCGCGGCGAGCGCGCTGCTCCCGCGGCGCGACGGTGCGGCCACCTTTGGCGGCATCCTGGTGATCGGCGGGGGTGCGAGCCTGATCCTGCTCGGGCTGATCGCGAAGGACGTGTCGTTCATCTACACGGGCCAGCCCGAGGTGATCTTCGGGCAGGTACTGACGGTGGTGATCGGGCTGGTCGGGGGTTTCGTGCTCGGTGGTGCGACCTGGGCGGCGCTCCGCCTCATCAGGAGATAGCGCGCCGCATCACGTCACGGGCCGCTCGCGCCTCCGGGATGGGCAGCAGCGGGTAGTTGTGGATCATCTCCGGCACCTCGTGGAAGTCGAGCGTCTTCCCCTCCGCCGCGGCCTTGCCGACCAGTCGGCGGGCATCCGCGTTCAGGATGTCGCGGGTGCCGCTGAACACCGTGATCGGCCCGAGGCCCTCGAGACTGCCGTTGATCGGGCTCACCAGCGGATCGGTGTCCGGCAGCTCGCCACGATACAGCTCGCCGGCCGCGACCGAGCCGGGCACCGCCAGCCACGGGTCTCGCCGGTCCAACCGGGCGAGCTCGGGGTCGGTGCCACTGATGTCCAGCCACGGGGCGATGAGGATGGTCGCGTGCGGCGGGGCGACGCCCCGGTCCCGGAGCAGCATCGCGACGGCCAGCGCCATCCCACCGCCGGCCGAGTCGCCGAACAGGGTCACGTTGTCTGCCCCGACCTCGGCGACGAGCGTCTGTGCGAGGTCGGCGGCCTTCGGCACCACGGTCGCCGCCGTCTCGGCGGGGGCCAGCGGGAAGATCGGCACGGTGATCGCGATGCCGGCCGACGCGACCAGGTCCGCGACGAGTGTCCAGTGCTGCGGCGCGATCTCGTAGACGTAGGAGCCGCCGTGCAGGTACAGCCCGCGGCGCGTCGGCACCGGCCCACGCGGCGACACGACGTAGACCTGCCAGCCCGCGATCTTCATTCTGGTGACATCGACCGAGCGCGCCAGGCTGCCGGGCGGAGCGCTGGACACCGGATGTGCGGCGAGGTGCCTGACATGGGCGAGCGTCTTCTCGGCGGAACGATAACGGCGCTTCCCGCCTCGGATGGTGATCACCAGCGGCATCAGGCGGCTCAGGAAGCTCTGCATAGTCGGAGCGTAGTCGCGGCGAAACTTCGGCGGATGACCGGCACCGGCGCTAGCGTTGCGGCATGAGGCGCAGTGAGAAACACCTGGCGGAGGTCGACGCCGAGCTCGGGCCGGGCGAGCAGCTCGTGTCATGGCTTCCCGTCGCTGACCTCGTTTCGGCCACCAGCATGGTGCCGACGGTGTCGGGGGTGTTGGCCCTCACCACCCGGCGATTCATGTTCAGGGGATCGTCGCGTAAAGAGGCCGTCGGTCGCGACCTGGTCCTCGCCTCGGCGCGGGGCTTCGACGTGGGATGGCACCGCAGTGCGGTGGACCTGCGCTTCGAGGGTAATCCCGAGTTCGGCGGATTCCTGGCGCGGGGCGTCGACCTCGCGGCGCCGTTCATCGCCGCGGGGCACGCGGCGCTTGCTTCGCCGAAATCAGCGGGTGAAGGGCAGCACCCTGCCTCGACGGTCACCGACCTGGCCGCCCTCGGCGACCTGTTCGAACGTGGACTGCTGACCGCCGAAGAATTCGCGACGGCGAAGAACCGTCTGCTCAGATAGCTGAACTCCGCCAAGAGACTCCACTCTGGTGGGCGATACCGGACTCGAACCGATGACCTCTTCCGTGTGAAGGAAGCGCGCTACCAACTGCGCCAATCGCCCGTGCCCGACAATCTTGCCACATCGCGACGCCGGTTGCCGCCCGTCACTATGCTGGCGCCATGACCGACGCAGCCACCCTCACGCCGCCGCCAGCACCCATCGCACGCCCGGGCGTGTCGATCCTCGCGATCGCCTCCCTCGTGGTGGGTGCGATCATCGCGTTCCTGCACCTGACGGTGCGCCTGCTCGATGCCGCGCTCGGCAGCGACCCCACCGTGTACCGGGGCCCGTTCCCCGTCGTGATGGGGATCCTGGGACTGCTGTCCCTCATCCCGATCGCCGCCGGAATCGTGCTCGGACACCTGGCGCTGGTGCGAACCCGCAACGGTGCCCGGCGCGGGCGACCGATCGCCTGGATCGGCACCGTCATCGGTTACGCGCTCCTCGTGCTCTACTTCAACCGCATCATCGTCACCATCATCGCGACCGTTGTTCTCAAGGACGGCAAGTTCGTGCAGGACTTCTTCTGGTGGGCCTGACGCCCTGTTGTCGGGCCAGCGAACTCACCCTGTAACGGATTGGCCGAACGCGCAAGGCTGGGATAGAGTCATCACCGCACGCAGAAATGCGGGCAGTGCGGATGTGGCGCAGTGGTAGCGCATCACCTTGCCAAGGTGAGGGTCGCGAGTTCGAATCTCGTCATCCGCTCGAAGTCTCAACGGCGGTACTGAACGCTGAATGCAGCACACATGGTGGCGTGGCCGAGAGGCGAGGCAGCGGCCTGCAAAGCCGTCCACACGGGTTCAAATCCCGTCGCCACCTCTCAACAATTACAATTGAAAACAAGCTTGAGCGATTGGCGCAGCGGTAGCGCGCTTCCCTGACACGGAAGAGGTCGCTGGTTCGATCCCAGTATCGCTCACACGAAAAGGGCCCCTCGGTGGGGCCCTTTTTCGTGCGCGATACCGGGGTCGAGCCAGCAGCCGATCGTCCTGGCTCGATCCCAGTGTCGGGCGGACGGGCTTCGCCGTCACGCCCCCGACAGGGCAACCGCCCAGGGACGGATTCGTACCGTGAGGTAACCAGCCGCCACGCAGAGGTCGTCGGTGGTCGCCAGGGCGTGGATGTCGATGTGGCCGTCGGACGGGCGGATGCGCACGATCGTCATGCCGGTGCCGTCGTCGTCGGGGAGCGGGCCCGCCGCGACGAGCACACCCGCGTCCTCCAGCCTGGACAGGAAGGCCAGATGCTCGCGGAACTGCTCCGTGGCGAAGATCGACATGCCCGCGGGAAGCGAAGGCCCGGCCCGATGCTCCAGAACGAACCACCTGTCCTGCTTGTCGTCTTTCCGCACCGAGTCGGCGAAACGGCCGAGCACGACGATCCAGCCCTCGCCGTACTCGCGTGAGGCGGCGCCCGGGTCGGCGAGACGGTCCCAGCCCTCGTGGGTGAGCCGCACCAGGGTGCCGTCGTCATGCTCCAGAAACTCGATGCGGAGTTGCGTCGCGAGGTCGGCTGTTCCACCGGGGTGCCATTCCAGCGCGAGGGAGTGCGGTGGATTCCATTCGGTGACTTCCGCCCAGGTCGTCTCGTCGTCCGCGGTGCGCTCGACCAGTACGTCGCCCTCGAATGCGACCGAGCCCTCGTAGACACTGTGCGACTGCACCGGCCACCATTCGCCGAGCTCGTCGGTGAAGAGCGCGAAAGTCCGCTCCGGGGGAGTGTTGACGATCACCTCACGGCGGATGGGTGCGATCATTCCGATTGCCTTTCGTCGACGTGTCGTGCGAACGAGCTCAGCACCGAATCCCAGACCGACACCAGCCACTGCTGGATCTCCCGCTGGCCTTCCGGTGCGAGCACGTAGAGGTTCCGGGTGCCGCGGCTGCTGTGCTTCACGAGACCGGCCTCGCTGAGCACCCTGAGATGCTTGCTGACGGCGGGCCGGCCGATCGGCAGGGCGGCGGCGAGCTCGCCGACCGGGGCCGCGCCCTCGGCGAGGCGCTCGAGGATGCGACGCCGCATCGGGTCGCCGATTGCGTCCAGCGCTAGTTGGTTGCTCATGAGTAACCGTTACCCTACAGCAACGGACGAAACTCCGGTGATCGAGGTAGGGCGGCTCCGCATGCGGGCCGGGCGCGGCTGTGCGCCGGAGTTTGGGCGCGAGTACGGCTGTCACGCGGACTGGGGGATTGCCGCGGGGGTACAGGCGGGTCAGCATGGGGTACATGGCGGCAGTGCGGAAACCCTCGGCGAGCGAGAGGGCGTTCGTCGCGCTTCTGCGCGCGTCGGGACTGGCCACGAAGGCGCAACTCGAGGATGCCCGGCGCGAGGCACGCGCGAACGGCCAGGCCATCGACGAGGTCCTCGCGGGAACGATCGATGCGGGGGAGCTTCGCGCGGTGATGTCGCACGCCTGGCGGATTTCCGCGATCGACCTCGCCACCGACTGGATCGACGTCGACCTCGTGCGCCGCTGGGAGGGCAGCGCGTACATCGCGCAGCACTGGCTGCCGGTGCGCGACCAGTCCGACGGCTCGGTGCTCGTCGCCACGTCGAGGGAACCCGACGCGCAACTGACGGCCGCGATCGAAGAGGTCGTCACCTCGCGGGTCGAGTACGCGGCGGCCACATCGGCGGACATCCGCGCCGCGGTGGAGCGCGCCTTCGCGACGACGCCTGTCGTCCGGTCCTGGCGCCTGGCGCGCCGGCCCGCGCGCGCCCGCGACTGAACCCCGCGACCGCCGCCAGTACAGTGGTCATCACCACCACCAGCACCGTCAGGAGCATCGCCCGTGTCAGAAAACCCCGTCGTCGAGTCCGCCATCGCCCCGCTGACGGCGACCACGACCACGACCGGGTTCGAGCTGTTCACCGATCGCAGCGTCGTGGCGATGCGGGTCGACGGTCAGCTTCTCGACCTCGCCGCGAGCCTGAAGGCCGGGGATGTCGCCGAGCCGGTGCTCATCTCCTCTCCGGACGGCCTGGGCATCCTGCGCCACTCCGCCGCGCACGTCGCGGCCCAGGCGCTGCAGTCGATCAACCCGGAGGCGAAGCTCGGCATCGGCCCGCCGATCGCCGACGGCTTCTACTACGACTTCGATGTCGACACCCCGCTGACGCCCGAAGACCTGAAGGCGATCGACAAGGCGATGGAACGCATCATCAAACAGGGCCAGCGTTTCGTGCGGCGCGTCGTCAGCGAGACGGAGGCCCTCGCCGAGATGGCGAACGAGCCGTACAAGATCGAACTGATCGGCCTGAAAAGCGGCTCGGCAGATAGCGACGAGTCGGTCGAGGTCGGCGGCGCCGAACTCACCATCTACGACAACGTCGACCCGAAAACGGGGGAGACGGTCTGGAAGGATCTCTGCCGCGGACCGCACCTGCCGAGCACGCGACTGATCGGCAACGGCTACGCGCTGACCCGCAGCGCGGCCGCCTACTGGCGCGGCTCGGAGAAGAACAAGCAGCTCCAGCGCGTCTACGGCACGGCGTGGCCGACCAAGGACGAACTGCGCGCGTACCAGCAGCGCCAGGAGGAGGCGGCTCGCCGCGACCACCGCAAGCTCGGCCAGGAGCTCGACCTGTTCTCCTTCCCGGAGGAGATCGGCTCCGGACTCGCTGTGTTCCACCCGAGGGGCGGCATCATCCGCGCCGAGATCGAGAACTTCATGCGCGAGCGCCTCATCGCCAACGACTACGAGCTGGTGAACACGCCGCACATCACTAAGGCGCACCTCTACGAGATCAGCCAGCACCTCACCTGGTACAAGGACGGCATGTTCCCGCCCATGCACCTCGATGAAGAGGTGGATGCCGCGGGCACCATCACCAGGCAGGGCCAGGACTACTACCTGAAGCCGATGAACTGCCCGATGCACAACCTCATCTATCGCGCCCGCGGGCGCAGCTACCGCGAGCTGCCGCTGCGCCTCGCCGAATTCGGCACCGTCTACCGCTATGAGAAGAGCGGCGTTCTCCAGGGCCTCACCCGCGTCCGCGGCCTCACCCAGGACGACGCGCACGTGTACGTGACGCGCGACCAGGTGAGGGCGGAGATCGCCAGCCAGTTGCAGTTCGTGCTGGAGACCCTGCGCGGCTACGGGCTCGACGACTTCTACCTCGAGCTCTCGACGAAGGACCCGGACAAGTACGTCGGCGACGACGTGGTCTGGGAGGAGGCCACCGACACGCTTCGCGAGGTCGCACTCGAGTCGGGCCTGGAACTGGTCGACGACCCGGGCGGAGCCGCGTTCTACGGCCCGAAGATCTCCGTGCAGGCGCGCGACGCGATCGGCCGCACCTGGCAGCTCTCGACCGTGCAGCTCGACTTCAACCAGCCCGACCTCTTCGAGCTGGAGTACACGGCCGCGGATGGCTCGCACCAGCGGCCGGTGATGATCCACCGGGCGCTGCTCGGCTCGATCGAGAGGTTCTTCGCGATCCTGCTCGAGCATTACGCCGGTGCCTTCCCGGTCTGGCTGTCGCCGGTGCAGGTGGTCGGCATCCCGGTCGCGGAACAGTACGAGGACTACCTGGGCGAGATCATCGGCGAGCTGAAGAAGCGCGGAGTGCGCGCCGAGCTCGACACCTCGAGCGACCGGATGCCGAAGAAGATCCGCACCTGGACGCTGCAGAAGGTGCCCTTCCAGCTCATCGCGGGCGAGGAGGACAAGGCCAACGGCGCCGTCAGCTTCCGATTCCGCGACGGGCACCAGGAGAACGGCATCCCGATCGCGGAGGCGATCGAGCGCATCACCGGGGCGATCGAGTCCAAGGCACAGGTCTGAGCAGTGGAGATCGACGGGATCGAGGTCGAGTCGAGTCGCGACTTCGCCGCCGTGCCCGACGCCTTCCAGCGACTGTGGACCCCGCACCGGATGGTCTACATCGAGGCGGGCGCGGCGGTGCACGACGAGGCCTGCCCGTTCTGCGTCGCGCCGACCCTGAGCGACGAGAAGGCGCTGATCGTTGCGCGCGGCGAGCACGCCTATGTTCTGCTCAACCTGTTCCCGTACAACTCCGGCCACCTGCTGGTCTGCCCGTACCGGCACGTTGCGACTTATGACGAGGCGACGGCGGAGGAGGTCGCCGAAATCGGTAGTCTCACCCAGGAGGCGATGCGGGTTCTCAGGGTGACCGCGAACTGCGACGGCTTCAACATCGGCATGAACCAGGGCAGGATCGCCGGCGCGGGAGTGGCGAACCACCTGCACCAGCACATCGTTCCGCGCTGGGCGACGGACTCGAACTTCTTCCCGATCATCGCCGGGACGAAGGCGATCCCGAAACTGCTCGGCGAGGTGCGTGCCGAGATCGCGGGCGCCTGGCCGGCGGCGTAGCGGCTTAGAATTATTGGGCTCCGAATCGATTCGGGGCCGCAGAGAGGCAATTGTGGCTGACACCAGGAAGACTTCCGACGAGATCGGCTCGAGCCGCGTCAAGCGCGGACTCGCCGAGATGCTCAAGGGCGGCGTGATCATGGATGTCGTGACCGCCGAGCAGGCGCGGATCGCCGAGGACGCCGGGGCCGTCGCGGTCATGGCGCTGGAGCGGGTGCCCGCGGACATCCGCTCGCAGGGCGGCGTCGCCCGCATGAGCGACCCCGACCTCATCGACAGCATCATCGCCGAGGTGAGCATCCCGGTGATGGCGAAAGCGCGCATCGGTCACTTCGTCGAGGCGCAGGTGCTCCAGGCGCTCAAGGTGGACTACATCGACGAGTCCGAGGTGCTGAGCCCCGCCGACTACGTCAACCACATCGACAAGTGGCCGTTCACCGTGCCTTTCGTCTGCGGCGCCACCAACCTGGGTGAGGCGCTGCGCCGGATCAACGAGGGTGCGGCGATGATCCGCTCCAAGGGCGAGGCCGGCACGGGCGACGTGTCCGAGGCGACGAAGCATATCCGCACGATCACCGCGGAGATCAACATGCTGAAGTCGAAGACGAAAGATGAGCTGTACGTCGCCGCCAAGGAGCTGCAGGCACCGTACGAGCTGGTGCTCGAGGTCGCGACCACGGGCAAGCTCCCGGTCGTGCTGTTCACCGCCGGCGGCGTCGCGACCCCGGCGGATGCCGCACTCATGATGCAGCTCGGCGCCGACGGCGTGTTCGTCGGCTCGGGCATCTTCAAGTCCGGAGACCCGGCCAAGCGTGCCGCCGCCATCGTGAAGGCGACCACTTTCTTCGACGACCCGTCGGTGATCACCGAGGCCTCCCGCGGACTGGGCGAGGCCATGGTCGGCATCAACGTCTCCGACATCGCGGCCCCGCACCGGCTCGCCGAGCGTGGCTGGTAAGGTCGGCGTCCTCGCCCTCCAGGGTGACTTCCGCGAACACATCGCGGTACTGAACGGACTGGGCGCGGATGCCGTGCCCGTGCGCCGTCCGCAGGAACTGGACGGGCTGGCCGGCCTGGTCATTCCCGGCGGCGAGTCCAGCGTGATGGACAAGCTCGCTCGGGCCTTCGGGCTGGCCGGGCCGCTGACGCAGGCGATCGCCGGCGGCCTGCCCGTGTACGGCACCTGCGCCGGCCTGATCATGATCGCGGACACCGTGCTCGACGCGATCGCCGGGCAGGAGAGCCTCGGCGGACTCGACATCCGGGTGCGGCGGAACGCCTTCGGGTCGCAGCTGGACTCCTTCGAGACCGAGCTGGACATCCCGGTGCTGGGCGATCCGCCGGTGCACGCCGTGTTCATCCGGGCGCCCATCGTGGAGAGTGCCGGCGACGGGGTGACCGTGCTGTCGTCGCTCGACGACGGGCGCATCGTCGCCGTGGAGCAGGGGTCCCTCCTGGGCACCTCGTTCCATCCGGAGATGACCGGCGACACCCGGTTCCACGAATACTTCCTCAGCAAGTTGTGAGGGTGGGGGAGGATGAGCGCATGAAGCTCTACTCCGACTTCCCCGCCCGCCGCACCCGCCAGGTCTTCGCCGACCTCATCGCGCTGTGTGCGATCGCCCTGTTCGTCTGGCTCGGCGTCGCGCTCTACCAGCTCGTCGACAGGCTGAAGGTGTTCGGCGTCGACATGGAGAGCGCCGGCGCCGGATTCCGCACGACCATGTCGGATGTCGGCAGGAACCTGGGCGGCGTGCCCTTCATCGGCAGCGGCATCCGCGTGCCCTTCGACGGGGCGAGCGCGGCGGGCAAGGCGCTCGAGACCGCCGGGCAGAACCAGCAGGATGCCGTCAACCAGCTGGCCACGGCCCTCGGCTTCGGCGTGGCGGTCGTCCCGATCGTGTTCGTGCTGCTGCTCTGGCTCGTGCCGCGCATCCGGTTCATCCGCAGGGCGTCCGCGACGAAGCGCAGCGTGCGCGGCGGGGCGGGCGTCGAGCTCCTGGCACTGCGCGCCCTGGCGACGCAGAAGCTGTCGTCGATCGCACGGATCGACCCGGATCCGATGGGTGCATGGCGCCGCGGCGACCAGACGGTGATGCGGGAGCTGGCGCAGCTCGAGCTGCGGGCTTCCGGGGTGAAGCTGCGGTCCCAGATACAATAGGCAGCATGTCAGGCCACTCCAAATGGGCAACCACCAAGCACCAGAAGGCGATCAAAGACTCTCGCCGTGCCAAGTCGTTCGCCAAGCTCATCAAGAACATCGAAGTCGCGGCGAAGCTCGGCGGTGCCGACCTGTCGGGCAACCCGACTCTCGTCGACGCGATCCAGAAGGCGAAGAAGACTTCTGTGCCGAACTCCAATATCGACTCGGCGGTGAAGCGCGGGTCGGGCCAGCTCGGTGAAGCGGTCGACTACCAGACCATCATGTACGAAGGCTACGGCGCCGGCGGAGTCGCCCTGCTGATCGAGTGCCTCACCGACAACCGCAACCGCGCCGCCGCCAACGTGCGCACCGTGATGACGCGCAACGGCGGCACCATGGGCGACCCGGGCAGCGTGGCATACAACTTCAGCCGCAAGGGCGTCATCTCGGTGACCAAGACGGATGCGGTGACCGAGGACGACATCCTGGGCGCCGTTCTCGACGCCGGCGCCGAGGAGGTCAATGACCGGGGACCGGGGTTCGAGATCGTCACCGAGCCGCAGGACATGGTCGCGGCCCGCACCGCCCTCACCGATTCGGGCATCGAGTACGACTCGGCCGACGTCGAGTTCGTGCCCGGTGTGACCATCGAGGTCGACCTCGAGACGGCGAAGAAGATCTTCCGGCTCATCGACGCGCTCGACGACGACGACGATGTGCAGAACGTCTACGCCAACTTCGAGGTTCCGGCCGACATACAGGCGCAGCTCGACGACGAGGACTAGCGCTCGTGAGGGTGCTGGGGATCGACCCGGGACTCACGCGATGCGGGGTCGGCATCGTCGACGTGACCGCGACGCGCCAAGCGACGCTCGTCGAGGTGACCGTGATCCGCACGCCGCACGGGATGCCGCTCGAACAGCGGCTGGTGACGGTCGGCGACGAGATCGAGCGGTTGCTTGACGAACATCGACCGGATTCGGTGGCCATCGAACGCGTCTTCGCGCAGCACAACCTCCGCACGGTGATGGGCACGGCACAGATCAGCGGCGTGGCCCTTCACCTCGCCGCGAAGCGAGGACTGCCGGTCGGGCTGCACACCCCGTCCGAGGTGAAGGCGGCGATCACCGGCTACGGTTCGGCGGAGAAGAAGCAGGTGGCGACGATGGTCGCCCGGGTGCTGGGTCTCGCCGAGCTGCCGAGCCCGGCGGACGCTGCCGATGCTTTGGCGATCGCAATCTGCCACGGCTGGCGCGCTGGAGCTTGGAGCGACGCATCGCGTCGCCGCGACGCCAGCGCCGACGGGGCTGCGCCCCGGCGGGTCAACGCGAGCGGCTCTGACCTGACTCCGGCGCAACGGGCGTGGCTGGCGGCCGAGAAGTCGGTCGCCAAACGTAGGCTGGCGCCATGATCTCCTCGGTTCGCGGCGTCGTCGCGCACGTTGCCGGCACCACGGCCGTGATCGAGGTCGGCGGTGTGGGGCTGGCGGTGACGGTCACCCCGCAGCACGCGCTCACCCTGCGCGTCGGGTCCGAGGCGACGGTGCGGACCGCACTCATTGTGCGCGAAGACGACCTGTCGCTGTTCGGATTCCGCGACTCAGACGAGCTGGCCGTCTTCGACCTGCTGCGCGGCGTGACCGGGGTCGGGCCGAAATCGGCAATGGGCGTGCTCGCGGAGCTGAGCCCCGGCCAGGTCGCGGCGGCGGTCGCCACCGAGGACGATTCGGCGTTCCGCAAAGTGTCCGGCATCGGCCCGAAGACGGCGAAACTGATCGTACTCTCCCTGGCCGGAAAGATGATCGTCGCCCCGGGCGCCGCTCCGGCGAGGGTCACCTCCACGGTGAGCCAGAGCGTGCTCGTGGCGCTCGTCGGGCTCGGCTGGTCGGAACGCGCGGCCGCCCAGGCCGTCGATGATGCCGTCGCCAGCGCCGGTCCCGAGGTCGCTGCCGACGTACCGCAGCTGCTTCGGCTCGCTCTCACCCAATTCAGCGGAAGCCGATGACCGGCGAGATGGATCCATCGGTCGCCATCGTGCGACCGACACCGGAGTCGGATGCCGAGCTCGCCTTCGAGGGCGCCCTGCGCCCGAAGTCGCTGGCCGAGTTCGTCGGCCAGGCCAGGGTGCGCGCCCAGCTGCAGCTCCTGCTCGATGCCGCGCGCATCCAGAACCGCACGCCCGATCACATCCTGCTGGCGGGCCCGCCGGGCCTCGGCAAGACCACCCTGGCGATGATCGTGGCGCAGGAGAGCGGCCGCCCGCTGCGGCTGTCGAGCGGGCCGGCCATCCAGCACGCCGGCGACCTGGCCGCCGTGCTGTCGTCGCTGGTGCCGGGCGAGATCCTGTTCATCGACGAGATCCATCGCATGGCACGTTCAGCGGAGGAGATGCTCTACCTCGCGATGGAGGACTTCCGAATCGACATCATGGTGGGCAAGGGAGCCGGTGCCACGTCCATCCCGCTCGACCTGGCGCCGTTCACCCTCGTGGGGGCGACCACGCGGTCGGGGCTGCTGCCGAATCCGTTGCGCGACCGGTTCGGTTTCACCGCCCACCTGGAGTTCTATTCGGAGCCGGAACTCGAACAGGTCCTGGAACGTGCCGCGGGGCTGCTCGACCTGCCGGTGGATCGCCGGGCCCTCGCGGAGATCGCGGGCCGCTGCCGGGGCACCCCGCGCATCGCGAACCGGCTGTTGAGGCGGGTGCGCGACTACATGCTGGTGCACGGCACCGTCGACGGCCTCACGGCGGTGCACGCCGCGCTCGAGCTGTACGACGTCGACGACCTGGGGCTCGACCGGCTGGATCGCGCGGTCATGCAGACCATACTCACCCGCTTCGACGGCGGCCCGGTCGGGCTCAACACGCTGGCCGTGTCGGTGGGCGAGGAGTCCGAGACGATCGAGTCGGTCGTCGAGCCGTTCCTGGTGCGCATCGGACTGATCACCCGCACACCGCGGGGCCGGGTCGCGACGACCGCGGCCTGGAAGCATTTCGGCCTGGCACGCTCCGCTGGTACCTCGGCCGCGCCGCCGGTCAACGAGGTGCTGTTCGGCGATGACCTATAATTCAAGCTGGCATCACAGCACACAGGGTTAGACTCCCCGTGTTTCTCTGCAAGAACTCGGAAGGTTCTCCCTCATGAATGACTACACGCTGATTCTCGTCGCCGTCGCATTGGCGGTGTTCGTGTTCTTCCAGTTCAGGAGCTCGCGCAAGCGCCGCAGGGACGCGGAGGAGCGCTCCAAGCAGATCGTCCCCGGTGTCGAGGTCATGACGAACTACGGGCTATTCGGCACCATCAAGTCCATCGACGACGCCAACAACTTCGCCTTCCTCGAGATCTCGCCCGGCACCGTCATCAAGGTGCACAAGTCGACGATCCTCAAGGCGGCGGATGACGTGGTTGCCCCCGAGAGCCTCCAGGAGCTGTCCGAAGAGGGCGGCGGAAACACCTCGATCGAGCTCAACCAGGACCACGCGATCACGGACGAGCCCAAGTACGGCCAGCGCATCGACACGACCACCGACCCCTCGGCGAAGAAGCCGGTCCGTCGCACGACCAAGAAGGCCGACGACTAACCACTATCCTGAAGGGTCCCGTTCGCCCTGGCGGCGCGCGGTCCCTCCAGTGAGTCGGCAGGCTGCGGCCTCGGCACGCCCATAGAAAGCAGAGTCCCCGTGGCAAAAACGACCCCGGTCAAGAGAGCGGTCCGGTCTCTCATCTGGCTCCTGGTCATCATCGCGGTTCTCGCGGGCGTGAACGCGCTGCAGGCCTTCATCACAGGCGGGCCGAAGACCGTGGTCGCCGGGTCGACCTGGGTGCCGAAGCTCGGACTCGATCTCGAGGGCGGCACGGAGATCATCCTGCAGCCGGTGGTCGCGAAGGGGCAGTCGGCCCCCACCGCGGACCAGCTGAACCAGGCCGTGTCGATCATCCGCGAGCGCGTCAACGCCAGCGGACTCTCCGAGACCGAGATCAGCACGCAGGGCGCCCAGAACGTGGTCGTCTCCATTCCGGGCGTCCCGAGCCAGGCCACGATCAACAGCATCGAGGAGAGCGCGAAGCTGGAGTTCCGCGCCGTTCTCGAGACGAATGCCGCGTCGACGAGCACGGTCGGGTCGGCGACCCCGACCCCGTCCGCCTCCGACTTCAGCACCCTGCCGGCGACACCGAGCACCAAGCCGACCAATGCCAGCGACCTCGCATATGTCACGCCTCGCCTCGCCGCCGAGTTCGCCGCGTTCACCTGTGACCAGGTGACGACCCAGAACGCCGCCGCCGCCGACCCGAAGAAGCCCCTGATCACCTGCGACGACACGTCGACCTACAAGTACATCCTCGGGCCGGCCGAGGTGTCGGGTCAGGACATCTCCGACGCCAACGCCGGACTCGTCACCACGAGCCAGGGAACGAGCACCGGCCAGTGGGCGGTGAACATCATCTTCAACTCGAAGGGCAGCAGCGAGTTCGCGACGGTGACCACCCGGCTCAACGCGCTGACCGGCGCGCAGAACCAGTTCGCGATCGTGCTGGACGGCCGCATCATCTCCGCGCCGACGACCAACGCGGTCATCACCGACGGCAAGCCGCAGATCACCGGCTCATTCACCCAGGCCACCGCGCAGACCCTCGCCAACCAGCTCAAGTACGGTTCGCTGCCGATCAGCTTCAAAGTGCAGTCGAACAACACGATCACGGCGACCCTCGGCGCCACGCAGCTGCAGGCCGGCCTGCTCGCCGGCCTGATCGGCCTCATCCTGGTCGTGCTGTACTCGGTGCTGCAGTACCGCTCGCTGGCATCCATCACCATCGCGTCGCTCGTGGTCGCGGCGACGATCACCTACCTGGTCGTGCTGTTCCTCGGCCAGCGCAACGGCGTGCGGCTGTCGCTGGCGAGCATCGCGGGCCTCATCGTCGCCATCGGCATCACAGCGGACTCGTTCATCGTCTACTTCGAGCGAATACGCGACGAGCTGCGCGACGGGCGACCGCTCGAGACGGCGGTCGAGGCGGGCTGGCGTCGTGCCATACGCACCGTCCTCGCCTCCGACGCCGTCAACTTCCTCGCGGCCGCGATCCTCTACATCGTTGCCGTCGGCAACGTGAAGGGCTTCGCGCTCACGCTCGGGATCACGACCCTCGTCGACGTCGTGGTCGTGACACTGTTCACCCACCCGATGCTGGAGCTGATAGCGCAGCGACCCTTCTTCAACGAGGGTCACCGGTTCAGCGGGCTCGACCCGAAGGCGCTCGGCGCGATCTACCGCGGCCGCGCGCAGTTCCGCACGCCCGCCGTCGCCGGTGCGAAGCGGGGCGCGGCCGGCGAGGCCCAGCGCCGGCAGACCATCGCCGAGCGCAAGGCGGCCGAACTCGACTCGGGCGGCCGAACGACACCGACGAAGGGAAAGGATTCCTGATGGCCAGCTTCTCCCAGTTCGGTAACGACCTCTACACCGGCAAGCGCTCGTACGACATCGTCGGCTCGCGGCGCATCTGGTGGATCGTGTCCAGCGTGCTGCTGCTCGTCGTCATCGTCGGCACGGCCCTGCACGGCGGCTTCGCGTTCGGCATCGAGTTCCGCGGCGGTTCGCAGTTCCAGATCTCCGACACGAAGAACCTCAACCAGACCTTCGCCGGCAACACGGTCAAGGCCGCGGTGCCGTCGACCAGCCCGGTGGTGACGATCGTCGGGTCGAACTCGGTGCGCATCCAGACCGACCAGCTCACCACGAAGCAGAGCGTGGCCGTGACGGATGCGCTGGCCAAGGCATACAACGTCAAGCAGACGCAGGTGGCCAGTTCGTTCATCGGCGCCACCTGGGGGGCGGACATCACCCGGCAGGCGATCACCGGCCTCGTCGCCTTCCTCGTGCTGGTGGCGATCGCGATGTCGCTCTACTTCCGCACCTGGAAGATGTCGGCGGCGGCGCTGATCGCGCTCGCCCACGACCTCATCATCACCGCCGGTGTGTACGGGCTGCTGCACATCGAGATCACCCCGGCCGCCGTGATCGGCTTCCTGACCATCCTCGGGTACTCGCTGTACGACACCGTCGTGGTGTTCGACAAGATCCGTGAGAACACGTCGGAGGACGGCGAGCAGTCGCGCCGCACCTTCGGCGAGTCGGTGAACCTCGCCGTCAACCAGACCCTGGTGCGGTCCATCAACACCTCCGTCGTGGCCATCCTGCCGGTCGCCGGCATTCTCTTCATCGGCGCACTGCTGCTCGGAGCGGGCACACTGCAGGACATCTCGCTCGCGCTGTTCATCGGAATCATCGTCAGCACCTACTCGACGATCTTCGTGGCGGCGCCGCTCTACGCGACTTTCCGCAGCGGCGAGGACCGCATCAAGAAGCGCGACAAGCGTGCGCTCTCCGTGCGCGAAGCCAGCATCGCCACCACCAGCATCGCCACGAAATAGGAGCAGCTCATGAGCGATATCCCCGAGATCCCCACGGCCGAGGCGGTCGAGCGCGCGAAGGCGGGCACCTACCTCATCGACGTGCGCGAGCAGGACGAGTGGGATGCCGGCCACGCCGCGGGTGCCCACCTGCTGCCGATGTCCCGGCTGAACGAGTTGATGGCAGAGGTGCCGACCGACCAGCAGGTGCTGGTGATCTGCCAGGCCGGCGGCCGCTCGGCGCGCGTCACCAAGGCACTTCTGGATGCCGGCTACGACGTTGTGAACGTCGCCGGCGGCACGGGTGCCTGGGCGGAAGCCGGCGGCGAGATCGTCACCGACTGACGACAGGTCACTGACGCACTCAGCGCCTGACGCGCACAGCGAACGCGGCGGGGTACATCAGCTCCGGATGCTAACTTTGCTGAAGGAGGCAGGCGCATGACCGAGACGACGACACCGCGCCAGGCAGCCGCGCCCGAACCCGTCCCCACGGGCTCGTTGCGCACCCTCCTTCCCCGCATCTTCTCGCGCGCCCAGCCGACCGGCTCGGTCGACCGGCTCATCAAGACGGTGAAGATGCACCACCCGAAGTCCGATGTGGGCATCATCGAGCGCGCGTACGCCGCCGCTGAACTCGCCCACCGCGGGCAGCTGCGCAAGAGCGGCGAGCCGTACATCACCCATCCAGTGGCGGTGGCTCAGATCCTGGCCGACCTCGGTATCGGCCCGAAGACACTCGCGGCCGCCCTGCTGCACGACACCGTCGAAGACACCGACTACAGCCTCGATCTGCTGCGCAACGACTTCGGCGACGAGATCGCCATGCTGGTCGATGGCGTCACCAAGCTCGACAAGCTCAAGTATGGTGACAGCGCCCAGGCGGAGACGGTGCGCAAGATGGTCGTCGCGATGTCGAAAGACATCAGGGTGCTGGTGATCAAGCTGGCCGACCGCCTGCACAACGCGCGCACCTGGGGCTTCGTGCCCACCGAGTCGGCGAAGCGCAAGGCCACGGAGACCCTGGAGATCTACGCTCCGCTGGCGCATCGCCTCGGCATCCAGAACATCAAGTGGGAGCTCGAAGACCTCTCCTTCGCCGTGCTCTACCCGAAGCTCTACGTCGAGATCGAGAACCTGGTCAAGCAGCGCACGCCGCAGCGCGAGGAGTTCGTGCAGCAGGTGATCAACGACGTCAACAACGACCTCAAGGCGTCGAAGATCAAGGGCAAGGTCGTCGGCCGCCCGAAGCAGTACTACTCGATCTACCAGAAGATGATCGTGCGCGGCCGGGACTTCGACGAGATCTACGACCTGGTCGGCATCCGCATCCTGGTCGGATCGGTGCGGGACTGCTACGCCGTGCTCGGGTCCATTCACGCGCGCTGGAATCCGATCCCTGGCCGGTTCAAGGACTACATCGCCACCCCGAAGTTCAACCTGTACCAGTCGCTGCACACGACGGTGATCGGCCCGAAGGGTCGTGCGGTCGAGATCCAGATCCGCACGGAGGACATGCACCAGCGCGCCGAGTTCGGTGTGGCCGCGCACTGGAAGTACAAGGAGCGGGTCAACGCCGGCAAGGGCAACGCCGACACCCACGACGACGCCGACATGGCCTGGCTCGCGCACATCAGCGACTGGCAGGCGGAGACCGCCGACCCGAACGAGTTCCTCGACAGCCTGCGCTTCGAGATCGGCGCGAAGGAGGTCTACGTCTTCACGCCGCAGGGCAAGGTGATCGGACTGCCCGCCGGCGCGACCCCCGTCGACTTCGCCTACGCCGTGCACACCGAGGTGGGGCACCGCACCATGGGGTCCAAGGTCAACGGGCGACTGGTGCCGCTCGAGAGCACGCTGAACAGTGGCGACGTCGTCGAGGTATTCACCTCCAAGAATCCGGATGCCGGCCCGAGCCAGGGCTGGCTGAACTTCGTCAAGAGCCCACGGGCTCGCAACAAGATCCGCCAGTGGTTCACGAAGGAACGTCGTGACGAGGCCATCGAGCAGGGCAAGGACGCGATCGCGCGGGCGATGCGCAAGCAGAACCTGCCGCTGCAGCGGCTGATGAGCCAGGACTCGTTCAGCGAGGTCGCGTCGCAGATGCGCTACGAGGATGTGTCGGCGCTGTACGCCGCGGTCGGCGAAGGGCATGTCTCCACCCAGTCCGTCATCGAGAAGGTGCTCGCCTCGCTGCACACACAGGCGGAGGGCGAAGACGCCGAGATCGAGTTCCCGAGCAAGGGCCGGCCGAAGCAGCTGCGCAACAGCGACTCGGGTGTGCTCGTGCGCGGCCAGCCGGACATCCTGGTGAAACTCGCGAAGTGCTGCACGCCGGTGCCGGGCGACCCGATCGTCGGTTTCGTGACCAGGGGTGCCGGGGTGTCTGTGCACCAGTCCACCTGCCACAACGTCGCGTCCCTGCTCGGCGAACCGGAGCGGATGATCGAGGTCGAGTGGGCGCCGTCGTCGTCGAGCGTGTTCCTCGTGCAGATCCAGATCGAGGCGCTCGACCGGGCGGGGCTGCTATCGGATGTGACGCGGGTGCTGTCAGAGAACCACGTGAACATCCTGTCGGCGACGGTCTCCACCTCGAGCGAGCGGCTGGCCCTGAGCCGGTTCGTCTTCGAGATGGGCGACACCACGCACCTCGACCGGGTGCTCAACGCGGTGCGGCGCATCGACGCCGTCTACGACGTGTACCGGGTCACCGGAGGGTAGTTTCCGTCAGGCGGATGATGGCCCGCCGCTTGCCGGGCAGGTTGCGCCGCCGGTCGAGGGCCGCCATGCAGTCGTCGAGATCGAATCGCCCGCATTCCATGAGCGCTCGCGTGATCTCGCGTTCGCGCGCACCGAAGTCGGTGCTGAAGCGAGCGAGGTCGAGCACCGTGCGCAACGGGGCGGTGACGCCCAGCCCGCCGATCTCGAGCAGATCGATGGGGTCGATCACCACCTCGCGCAGCGCGAACCGCGGCGCCGATGGCCGCACCCGTGCCCGGGTGTCGGCGCAGAACTCGTGGCGTGCCGGCGGTCGGTCGAGCGCCCCGTGGATCCACGCAGCGGAATGCTGCTCGGCGATGAGCCGGCCCGGCACCAGTACGGCGAGTGACGCGGCGCGATGGCGCTGCTGCTCGATCTCGTCGATCGGGCTGAAACACTCGTCGATCGCGAACAGTTCGCCGTCGAGTCGCGCGGCCTGCAGCTCGGCGATCGGCAGGTCGCGGGCGGACAGCACGGCGGGGAGTCTCATGCAGCCATGATCGTCGGGCGCGGATGGCTGCCATCCGCTGTTCCGGCTATCTGTGGATAACGCTCAGCCGATCGCCTTGAGCCAGGCCTGGCGGGCGTCCAGTGCCTCCTGCGCTGCCGCGATCTTCTTCGCGTCGCCGCCCTTCTTCGCGTCGTCGAGTTCGACCTCCAGCTTCGCGATGGCATCCTGCAGCTGGCCGGCCAGGCCCTCCGCGCGCGCGATGCGCTCCGGATTGCTCTTCTGCCAGTGCTCGTCGTCGAGCTTCCGCACGGCCGTCTCGACCTTGCGCAGCCGGTCCTCGACCGTCTTCACCTGGTCGCGCGGCACCTTGCCGATCGCATCCCAGCGCTTCTGGATGCCGACCAGGCTCTCACGGGCCTTGCTGCGGTCGGTCTCGCCGAGCAGCGGCTCCGCCTCCGCCAGCAGCTCGAGCTTCTTCTGCAGGTTGGCGCCGAACTCCTCGTTCTCGTGCGCGTCGATCTCCGACTTCGCCGCATAAAGGGCGTCACCCGCGGCCTTGAACCGCGCCCAGAGGGCGTCGTCGAATTTCTTGCCCGCGCGGCCGGCCGCCTTCCAGTCGTCGAGGAGCGAGCGGTAGACGGGAATGCCGGAGGTGCCCTGGGCGACCAGCGCCTCGGCCCGCTCGGCCAGTTCCTGTTTGCGGTTTCTCGCATCCTTGTGCACGGAATCCAGCTCGGCGAAGAACGCCTTGCGGTGGGTCTCGATGGTGGTGCGCGCGGCGCGGAAGCGCTTCCAGAGCTCGTTGCTCTCGTTCTTCGGCAGCCGCGGGCCGTCCTGCTGGTGCTTCTGCCAGCGCGCGAACAGCTCGTCGAGTGTGGCGCTGACCTGCTTCCACTGCGCCTTGGCCGGGTCCTGGGCGGCGAGGGTCTCCGCCTCGACGACGAGAGCCTCCCGTTCGGCGAGTGCGGCATCCGTGGCCGCCCTGTTCTCCGCGGTCTGCTTCTCGGCGAGTTCGCCGACAGCGCCGTCGAGGGCCTCGAGGCGTGCCGTCAGGACGGGCAGGTTGCCCACCGCGTTCGCGCCGGCGACCGTCGATTTCAGTGCGGCGATGGTCTTGCCGACGTCGGCAGTCGCGGTGCCGCGCTTGATCCGCTGCTCGAGCAGGGTGACCTGGCCGGCGAGTTCGGTGTACTTGCGCTCGAAGTAGGCCAGGGCCTCCTCGGGAGTTCCGTCGGGATATTGGCCGACAGCACGCTCGCCCTCGCCCTCACGGACGTAAACCGTTCCGGTCTCGTCGACGCGGCCCCACGGGGCCTCTCCACCAGTAGCCAAAAGCCTCACCTTGCTGCTCGGGCCGATCACGCCGAAGCGCACGAAATAGCCGACGCCAGCCTATTGCACGGTACTGCGGTGGGAACCGAGCTGTTACTTGACCGTCACCTTGGTGATGGTCGTCGCCACCTTGGGTGCGCCGTCGGTCGACCCGTCCGCGGTGCCCCGGTCGGCGATCTCGGAGACGAAGGTCGACAGGCCGCTGGTGACCTTGCCGATCACGGAGTAGCCGCCGGTCGAGGCGTCGAGCGCCGTGTCCTTGTACACGATGAAGAACTGGCTGCCGTTGCTGTACGCGCTGGACGAGCGGGCCATGGCGATCGTGCCGGCGGGGTAGACGCCGTCCGGCGGGGTGTTCTCGATCGGTCCGAAGCTGAAGCCGGGGTCGCCCGACCCGTCGCCGTTGACCGAGCCGCACTGGATGACGAACAGGCCGCTGGTGGTGAGACGATGACAGGTCTTCCCGGTGGTCGTGTAGAAGCCCTTCTGCGCGAGAGAGATGAAGACGGATGCCGCCTGCGGCGCCGCCTTGCCGTCGAGAGTGAAGCCCAGCGTGACGTCATTGAGGCCGATCGTGCCGGTCCAGGTGCGATTCTTCGCGATCGACTTCGACGGCACGTCGCCGACGTTCTGGCTGCCCGCCGCGGCGCTGGCGCTCGGCGAGGGGGATGCGGTCGCGGAGACCGTGTGACCGGGTCCCGCGGTGAAGTAGTAGAGCTGGGTCAGGGTCGCGAGCGTTGCGACCACGACGACACCGACCACGGCGAGGATGTTGTCCCGCCGGCGGCGCTTCACCTGGTGACTGTGCACGGCCTGGCGGGCGTTGTACCTGCGCAGGCGATCCCTCGCCTCGCGCGCATCCCGTTCGGCGTTCTTGCTCGGTGCCACGAATCCTCCAGCGTGCTCGGTCCTCATGCACTTTATAGGACGGGGCGTCGTCGTACGTCCGAACTAGCATGGGCTTCATGGCGGACACCCAGCTCGGACTTCGCTCCGGCGCGACACCGCTCGCCGTCCGTATGCGGCCGAGAGGTCTCGACGAGGTGGCCGGCCAGCGACACCTGCTCGGCCCCGGCTCGCCGCTGGTGAGTCTTGCCTCGGACAAGTCGGGGGAGCAGGGGTCGGTCTCCGTCATTCTCTGGGGGCCGCCCGGCACCGGCAAGACGACGCTGGCGCAGGCGATCGCGCACAGCTCCGGCCGCAAGTTCGTGGAGCTCTCCGCGGTGAACGCCGGGGTGAAGGATGTTCGCGAGGTCATGGAGCGGGCGCTCTCCGACCGTGATCTCTACGGACTGTCGACCGTGCTGTTCCTCGACGAGATCCACCGGTTCAGCAAGGCCCAGCAGGACGCGCTGCTGCCGGGCGTCGAGAACGGCTGGGTCATCCTCGTCGCCGCCACCACCGAGAACCCGTCATTCTCGGTGATATCGCCGCTGCTGTCCCGCTCGCTGCTGCTCACGCTCGAGGCGCTCTCCGACGAGGATCTCGGGGTGCTCGTCGACCGGGCAGTGGTCGATCCGAAGGGGCTCGCCGACAAGGTCGTGCTGGAGCCGGACGCGCGTGCCGCCATCATCCGTTTGGCGTCGGGTGACGCGCGTCGAGCGCTCACCGCGCTGGAGGCCGCTGCCCTGTCGGCATCGGCCACGGCCGAAGGCGAGACCCCGGTGATCACCGATGAGATCGTCTCCCTCGCCGTCGACCGCGCCCTGCTGCGCTACGACCGGCAGGGCGACGAGCACTACGACGTGATCAGCGCGTTCATCAAGTCGGTGCGCGGGTCGGATGTGGATGCCGCGCTGCACTACCTGGCGCGCATGATCGAGGCCGGGGAGGACCCCCGGTTCATTGCACGGCGGGTGATGATCAGCGCGGCGGAAGACATCGGAATGGCGGATCCGCAGGCGCTCGTCATCGCGGTGGCCGCCGCCGACGCCGTGCAGTACGTCGGAATGCCGGAGGGACGCATCCCGCTCGCCGAGGCCGTCGTCTATCTCGCGACCGCGCCGAAGTCGAACGCCGCGTACCTCGCGCTGGATGCCGCGATCGCCGATGTGCGCGCAGGCAGGATCGGGCGGGTGCCCAAGCCCCTCAGGGATGCCCATTACGCCGGGGCGAAGAAGCTCGATCACGGCAAGGGATACAAGTACTCGCATGACTCCGACCTCGGCGTCGTGAAACAGCAGTACCTTCCCGACGCACTGCTGGGCACCGAGTACTACACGCCGACCGAACACGGTAACGAGCGGGATGTCAGCGCGCGGCTCGAGAAGCTTCGCAGGATCATCCGCGGCGAGAGCTGATCTGGTACGCTTGCATGTCCCTCTAAAACGCATGCTCACGCGTGCGCCCATAATCCCATGGGCTGAGGGAGTCGAGAAAAGGATAGAACTCTGTCTACACAGTCACGCACAAGGAGCAAGACGCGCCTGTCACGTGCGCTGGGCATCCCGCTCACGCCGAAGGCCGCGAAGTACCTCGAGAAGCGCCCGTATCCTCCGGGAGAGCACGGCCGCACGAAGCGCAAGACCGACAGCGACTACGCCGTTCGCCTGCGCGAGAAGCAGCGCCTTCGCGCCCAGTACGGCATCCGCGAGGCGCAGCTCAAGATCCAGTTCGAGGAGGCGCGACGCGCCGCCGGCCTGACCGGTGAGAACCTGGTCGAGCAGCTCGAGATGCGTCTCGACGCCCTCATCGTGCGCGCGGCCTTCGCCCGCACCACCGCGCAGGCCCGCCAGCTGATCGTGCACCGCCACATCATGGTCGACGGCCAGCGGGTCGACCGCCCGTCGTTCCGCGTCAAGCCGGGCCAGCTCATCCACGTCCACACCCGCAGCGAGGGCATGGAGCCGTTCCAGGTCGCGGCCGCCGGCGGTCACGCCGAGGTCCTGCCGAAGACGCCCGCCTACCTCGAGGTCGAACTCGACAAGCTGCAGGCACGCCTGGTGCGCCGCCCGAAGCGCGCCGAGGTACCGATCACGTGTGAGGTCCAGCTGGTCGTCGAGTACTACGCGGCTCGTTAGGCATCACGTATCACCGGAAGGGCCGCGGTCTCCGCGGCCCTTCCGTCGTTAATCCCAGCCGAAATTCCGGTGCCGACGTGACAACGACGGCCAGTGCGTCTCGGGCGGCAGCCTGCACCGGAGTTTCGGTGAGCGGGGCACGAGTCCAATAGGGTGGGATGACTTCGAGAGAGTGGTGCTGACATGAGCGGTGGCGACATCGCGGGCCTGATCGCGGCGGGCGTGTTCGCGGTGCTGGTCGGGCTGCTCGCGGTTCCGCTGGTGAAGCTGGGGCGGGTGTTCGACGAGACCCGGGTGCAGATCCACGACCTCGGTGAGAACGTCACGCCGATCCTGCAGGAGGCGGCGGTCACCGTGCGCACCGCGAACACGCAGCTCGAGCGCGTCGACGCCATCACGAGCGGCATCGCGGACGCGACCGGGAACGTGACCTCGCTGGTGGCGCTGTTCGCCGCGACCCTGGGCGGGCCGCTGATCAAGCTGGCCGGGTTCACCGCCGGCGTGCGTGCGGCCATCACCGGCCTGCGGACGCGCAAGGCTAAGTAAGCTGGAACCATGAAGAATCTCGTCCTGCTCATCGTCGGAGTCGGTATCGGCTTCGTTGCCGCGCACCAGATCAACAAGACGCCCGAGGGCAAGCGCTTCTTCGCGGATGTCGACACCCGCGCGAAGGAGTTCTCCAGCGCCGTGGTCGAGGGCTACAAGGCTCGTGAGGCTGAGCTCCGCTCCGCCGTCGCCGACGCCGAGTAGCCTTCATCCCGGCCGGGGTCGTTCTCGGCGCGCCCGTGAGAAACACCGACATTTCAGGACACCATGCAGACCGCTGACATCCGTCGCCGCTGGCTCGACTTCTTCGCCGAGCGTGGCCACACCGTGGTGCCTTCCGCGTCGCTGGTGAGCGACGATCCGACCCTGCTGTTCACGGTCGCCGGCATGGTTCCCTTCGTGCCCTACCTCACCGGGCTGGTGCCGGCGCCCTACCCGCGTGCGACGAGCGTCCAGAAGTGCATCCGCACCCTCGACATCGAGGAGGTCGGCAAGACCCCCCGCCACGGCACCTTCTTCCAGATGAACGGCAACTTCTCGTTCGGCGACTACTTCAAAGAGCAGGCGATCACCTACGCCTGGGAGCTGTTGACGTCCTCGGAGGCGGATGGCGGCTACGGCTTCCGCCCCGATGACCTCTGGGTCACCGTGTACAAGGACGACGACGAGGCCTTCGCGCTCTGGCGGAAGATCGCCGGCCTGCCGGAGGAGCGCATCCAGCGCCTCGACATGGACACCAACTACTGGTCGACCGGCCAGCCCGGCCCGGCGGGCCCGTGCTCGGAGATCTTCTTCGACCGCGGACCGGCGTTCGGCCGGGACGGCGGACCGGCGACGGATGACGACCGTTACGTCGAGATCTGGAACCTGGTCTTCATGCAGTACCTGCGCGGGCCGGGCACCGGCAAGAACTTCGAGATTCTCGGTGACCTGCCGAAGAAGAACATCGACACCGGTATGGGCCTCGAGCGCGTCGCGTTCATCAAACAGGAGGTCGGCAACTTCTACGAGATCGACCAGGTGCGGCCGGTGCTCGACATGGCGGCGCAGATCTCGGGGCGGAAGTACGGCGCCGTGCACGACGACGACGTGAGGATGCGCGTCATCGCCGACCATGTCCGCTCCAGCCTGATGCTCATGTCCGACGGCGTCACGCCGTCCAACGAGGGCCGTGGCTACATCCTTCGCCGCCTGCTCCGTCGCACGGTGCGCTCGATGCGCCTGCTCGGCGTCGACGCCGCCAGCTTCGGCGAGCTGTTCCCCGCATCGCGCGACGCGATGAAGGCGGCGTACCCCGAGGTGGCGACCGACTACGACCGCATCGCGCGACTGGCATACGCGGAGGAGGAGACCTTCCTGCGCACCCTCGCGAGCGGCACCAGCATCCTGGACGTCGCGGTCGACAAGACGAAGTCCTCCGGGGCGAAGGAACTGCCGGGCGACACGGCCTTCCTGCTGCACGACACCTTCGGCTTCCCCATCGACCTCACCCTCGAGATCGCGGAGGAGTCCGGTCTCACCGTCGACCGTGATGCGTTCGACACGCTCATGCTGCAGCAGCGCACCATGGCGAAGACGGATGCCAGGGCCAAGAAGACCCTGCTGGCCGACCTCGGCGTCTACAGCGCCTTCCGCGCCCAGGGTGAGACCGTCTTCACCGGGTACGACTACCTCGACACGGACACAACGGTGCTCGGGCTCATCAAAGCCGGCGTCTCCGTGGACCGGATCGAGGCGGGGGACATCGCGGAGGTCATCCTCGCGGAAACGTCCCTCTATCCGGAGTCGGGCGGCCAGGAGGCGGACGCCGGCCGGATCACCGGCAATGGCTTCGACCTCGAGGTGCTCGACGTGCAGCGACCGGTCAAGGGACTGGTCAGTCACCGCGTGCAGGTGGCGAGCGGCGAGGTCGGCGTCGGGGCTGCGGCGACCAGCGTGGTCGATCGCGAGTACCGGCACGGCGCGACCCAGGCGCACTCGGCGACCCACCTCATCCACGCAGCTCTGCGCCAGGTGCTGGGGCCGGAGGCGCACCAGGCCGGCTCCGACAACCGCGCGGGCTACATGCGTCTCGACTTCAACTGGAGCACCCCGCTGTCGCCGGAGACCCGCAGCGAGATCGAGGACATCGCGAACGGCAAGATCCGCGACAACCTCGAGGTGACCACCCGCATCATGCCGCTGGATGACGCGCGCGCCCTCGGTGCGATGGCCCTGTTCGGCGAGAAGTACGGCGACACGGTTCGTGTGGTCGAGATCGGCGGTCCCTGGTCGCTCGAACTGTGCGCGGGAACGCATGTGGGCCGGAGCGCCGAGATCGGGCTCGTCAACGTGATCAGCGAGTCCTCGGTCGGCTCGAGCAACCGGCGCATCGAGTCGCTGGTCGGCCTCGATGCGTTCAGGGACCTCGCGGTCGAGCGCGCCATCGTGTCGGAGCTGACAGCGAATCTGAAGACCCCGCGCGAGCAGCTGCCGGAGCGAATCGCCGAGCTGGCGGCCAGCCTCAGGGCGGCGGAGAAGCGCATCGCGGAGTACGAGTCCGCTGCCCTCGGCGAACGGGTGCCGGAACTGGTGTCGAAGGCCACCCGTGTCGGGGCGGCGACGACGCTGGTGCTGGATGTCGGCCCGCTCGGTTCGGCGGACGACCTGCGCACCCTCGTGACCTCGGTGCGTGGACGGCTCGGCAGCGACCCGGTGGTGGTCGCCCTCGCCTCCGACGTGGGCGGGAAACCGGCCGTGATCGTCGCGACCAACGAGTCGGCGCGTGTCCTCGGTGCGAAGGCCGGCACACTGGCGAAGACCGCCGCGGCGGTGCTCGGCGGCGGAGGCGGCGGCAAGGACGATCTCGCGCAGGGCGGCGGTACGAACCTGAAAGCGATCCCGGCGGCGCTCGAGGCGATCACCGCGGAACTGCCGAGGTAGCGGATGCGCGTGGGCGTGCGCCTGGGAGTCGACGTCGGCAAGGCCAGGGTCGGCATCGCCCGCAGCGACCCGCATGCCATGCTCGCGACTCCCGTCGAGACGGTGCGGCGCGGCGACGGCGACGTCGCACGGATAGCGGACCTCGCGCGCGAGGCGGACGCCACCGAGATCGTGGTGGGACTGCCGCTCTCGTTGTCCGGGGGTGAGACCGGGTCGACCCAGGACGCCCGCGAGTTCGCGCTTCTGCTGGCGCGGGGCATCCCGACGCCCGTGCGAATGGTGGATGAACGTCTCTCGACGGTCTCCGCCCAGCGTGCCCTGCACGCGTCCGGCCGGAATACGAAGCAGTCCCGGCCGGTCATCGACCAGGTCGCTGCGGTTATAATTTTGCAGCATGCCCTCGACTTCGAGCGCTCCGGCGGAACTCCGCCGGGTGTGGTCGTCGACCCGGACGAAGGACCATAAGCGTGGCAGATGAGCCGAGCTGGGACGAGATCTTCTCCCAACCGAGTGAGCGGGCAGCCCAGCCGCCGGTACCGGTGCAGCCCCAGGTGCAGCAACCGCAGCCCCCGCAGCCGCAATACTCCCAGCTGTCCGAGCCCGAGCCGGTGAGCCGCCGGCAGCTGCGCGAGCAGGAGACGGGCCGGGGCCGCAACGACCCGCCACGCCGGGGCGCGCCTCCGCAACCGCCGAAGAAGCGGCGCAGCTTCGCCTGGCTGATCTGGCTCGTCGCGATCGTCGTCGTGATCGGTGGCGGCGGCACCGCCGTGTTCTTCGCGTTCAAGCCGCAGGTGGAGAAGGTGCTGGGCATCCAGGCGCCCATCGACTACACGGGTACCGGCACGGGCAAGGTGATCATCACCATCAAGAACGGCCAGCTCGGGTCCGATGTCGCGACGACGCTGCATAAGGCCGGGGTGACGATGACGTACTCCGCGTTCTACGACCTGCTGGTCAAACAGAAGACGCCGGTGAACTTCGAGCCGGGTACCTACGCGCTCAAGTCGCACATGAGCGCGAAGGCGGCCCTCGCCGCGCTCAAGGATCCCAAGAACAAGGTCGAGACGCGCGTCGTGCTGCCGGAGGGCATCACGGTCAAGCAGGTGATCACGAAGCTCGCGGCGCTGAGCCAGAGCACCGGCGTCACCGAAGCCCAGTTGCAGGCTGCCGCGGCCGACTACAAGACCTACGGACTGCCGGCCGAAGCGCCGAGCCTCGAGGGCTACCTGTTCCCCGCCACCTACAACCTCGACCCGGGTCTCACCGCGCACCAGATATTGCAGCTCTTCGTGAATACGATGTTCCAGCACCTGAAGGCCGCGGGAGTGGCGCCGGCGGACTATCACAAGACCCTCACGCTCGCCGGACTCACCCAGAAGGAGGGCGGGAGCTCCGCCGACTTCTACAAGGTCGCGCGGGTCTGGGACAACCGGATCGCGAAGGGCATGAACCTGCAGTCGGACGCGACCGTGGCGTACGGTGCCGGGTCGACATCCATCGAGACGACGCCGGCGCAGCGCGCCGACAAGAGCAACCTGTACAACACCTACGCGAATCCCGGGCTGCCGATCGGACCGATCTCGAACCCCGGTGACAAGGCGATCGACGCGACCCTGCATCCGGCGGATGGCACCTGGCTGTATTTCGTGGTCGTGAACTGCAAGACCGGCGAGACCGCGTTCTCCGACACGATCGCCCAGCAGAACGCGGCGAACGCGCAGCTCGGCCAGTGGCTGAAGGCGAACCCCGGCGGCTGCAACTAGTGACCCGGCTGGCGGTGCTAGGGTCGCCGATCGCCCACTCGAAGTCGCCGGCCCTGCACCGCGCGGCCTATCGCGTGCTCGGTCTCGACTGGGAGTACAACGCGATCGAGGTGACGACGGATGCGCTGCCCGCGTTCGTGGAGGGCCGCGGCCCGGACTGGCGCGGGCTGTCGCTCACGATGCCCCTGAAGCGCACCGTGCTGCCGCTGCTCGGCACCCTGGACGAGTTCAGCGAGCTGACCGGGGGAGCGAACACCGTGCTGTTCCGCGACGGCGTGCGGCACGGCTTCAACACCGACGTGACGGGGGCGATCGACGCGCTCGGCACCGCCGGCATCGAGAGTGTCGACGGCGTGCGCATCCTCGGTGGCGGCGCGACGGCGGCGTCGATGGTCGTCGCCGTATCACGGCTCGGCGTGCGCCGGCTGGTGCTCTCGGTGCGCTCGCCCGACCGGGTGGGCGCGATCATCGCACTCTGCGAGCGACTCGACCTGCCGCTGGAGGTGGAGGAGCTCGGCACGAACAGTCTCGACTGGACGCCCGACCTCGTGATCAGCACCCTTCCGAACGGCGTCGGACTCGGCCTCGCGCCGGTGCCGGGGGCTGCGCTGTTCGACGTCGCCTACGACCCGTGGCCGACCGCGCTGGCCGCTCCCTGGCTCGACGCCGGGCTGGCCGTCATCCCGGGCATCGAGCTCCTGCTGCACCAGGCCGTCGTCCAGGTGCGCATCTTCGTGGCCGGATCACCGTCCGCCGAACTCCCGGACGAGGCCGCCGTGGTCGCCGCCATGCGAGAGGCGGCCTGACCGGGCTGTGGGAGGATTGGTCCCATGCTTCGTTGGTTGACCGCGGGTGAGTCCCATGGCCCGGAACTCGTGGCCATCCTCGAGGGGATGCCGGCCGGAGTGCCGATATCGCCGGCGGACATCCAGGCTGACCTCCATCGCCGCACGCTCGGCTACGGCCGCGGCGCGCGGCAGAAATTCGAGCAGGACGAACTCGCCATCAGCGGTGGCGTGCGCTTCGGGCTGACCATGGGCAGCCCGGTCGCGCTGCGCATCGGCAACACCGAGTGGCCGCGCTGGGTCGAGGTGATGAGCGCCGAGCCGGTGGACCCGGAAACGCTCCCGAAGGGCCGGGGCGCGGCGTTGACCCGCCCTCGCCCGGGCCACGCCGACCTGGTGGGCATGCAGAAGTACGGCTTCGACGAGTCCCGCAACGTGCTCGAGCGGGCGAGCGCGCGCGAGACCGCGGCTCGGGTCGCCCTCGGCGCGGTCGCCAGGGCGTTCCTGCTCGGTCTCGGGGTGGAACTCGTCTCCCACACCCTCTCCATCGGGTCGGTGCGGGTGCCGGACGGCGCGCCGCTGCCCGGTCCCGGCGACGTCGCCGGTCTCGACGCCGACCCGCTGCGCTGCTTCGACACCGCGACGTCCGCCCTCATGGTCGCCGAGGTGGACGCCGCCCACGAGGACGGCGACACCCTGGGCGGTGTGGTGGAGGTGTTGGCCTACAGCCTCCCGCCGGGCCTGGGCTCGTACACGCACTGGGACCGCCGGCTCGACTCGCAGCTGGCCGGAGCGCTCATGGGCATCCAGGCGATCAAGGGAGTCGAGGTCGGCGACGGGTTCCAGACGGCGGCCCGTCGCGGGTCGCAGGCCCACGACGAGCTGTTCCGGACCGAGGGCGGCATCACGCGGTCGAGCGACCGTGCCGGCGGCACCGAGGGGGGCATGAGCACGGGAACGGTACTCAGAGTGCGCGCTGCGATGAAACCCATCTCGACGGTTCCGCACGCGCTTCGCACCGTCGATGTCGCGACGTCCGCGGCGGCCGAGGCACAGCACCAGCGATCCGATGTCTGCGCCGTTCCGGCGGCGGGCGTCGTCGCCGAGGCGATGGTGGCACTGGTGCTGGCGAACGCGATGCTCGAGAAGTTCGGCGGCGACTCGCTCACGGAGACCCGGCGCAACCTGGACGGCTACCTGGCCGCCATCCCGCAGAACCTGAAGACCGAGCCCGCATCGAACCCGCAGCTCGGCTCGTGAGCGACGGTCCCCTCGTGGTGCTGATCGGGCCGCCCGGCGCGGGCAAGACCCGTCTCGGCAAGCGGGTGGCGCGCATCCTGGGCGTGCCGTTCGTCGACACCGACCGGCGGATCGTGGCCGGGCACGGTCCGATCGCCGAGATCTTCGCCCAGTTCGGCGAGCCGCACTTCCGCGCCATCGAGCGCGGCATCGTGGCGAAAGCCCTTACCGAGCCCGCGGTCGTGTCCCTCGGCGGCGGTGCGATCCTCGACCGGGACACCCAGGCCGACCTGGCCGGGCAGCGCGTCGCGCTGGTCACCGTCTCGGCGGATGCCGTCGCGCTGCGAATCGCCGGGGGCAAGCGCCCGCTGGTCAGCGGCGTCGAGGACTGGTCCGCACTCGTCGAGGCCCGGCGGGCCACCTACGAGCGCCTGGCCTCCCGCAGCTGGGACACCTCGAACCGGCCGCTCGACGGTGTCGCCCTCGAGATCGCCGACTGGGCGAAGGAGACAGCATGACCACGACCGTCGTCACCGTGCCGGGAGCCGAGCCGTACGACATCCGCATCGGGCGCGGCATCCTGGGCGGGCTGCCGGAGCTGATCGGGCCGCAGGCCCGCAAGGTGCTGGTCGTGCACCCGGCGACGCTGGGCGCTCGCGCCGAGAAGCTCCGGGCCGACCTCAGCGAACACTACGAGGTGCTGCTGGCGGAGATCCCGGACGCGGAGGCCGGCAAGCGGGTGGAGGTCGCCGCATTCTGCTGGCAGGTGATGGGGCAGTCCGACTTCACCCGTTCCGACGCGGTCATCGGGTTCGGCGGGGGAGCGGTGACCGACCTCGCCGGCTTCGTCGCGGCGACCTGGCTGCGCGGCATCCGCCTCATCCAGGTGCCGACGACACTGCTCGGCATGGTGGACGCGTCGATCGGCGGCAAGACCGGCATCAACACGAACGAGGGAAAGAACCTGGTTGGCGCGTTCTACGCGCCCGCGGCGGTCGTGATCGATCTCGACACGCTCGAGGGCATCAGCCAGATGGAGATACTGGCCGGCTTCGCGGAGGTCGTGAAGGCGGGGTTCATCGCCGAGCCGGAGATCCTCGACATCCTCGAGCGCGACATCGACGTCGCGACCGACTCGCGCAGCGACGAGTTCCGGCGGATGGTCGAGCTGTCGGTGGCGCTGAAGGCCCGCGTGGTCGGCGAGGACTTCAAGGAGAACGGACTGCGCGAGATCCTCAACTACGGGCACACGCTCGGGCACGCGGTCGAATACGCCGAGCGGTTCCAGTGGCGGCACGGCGCAGCGGTGGCGATCGGCATGGTCTACGCTGCGGAGCTGAGCCGGCTGGCCGGGCGGCTCTCCGACGACGTCGTGGACCGACACCGCAGCATCCTCACCTCGCTCCAGCTACCGACCAGTTACCCGGCGGGTCGCTGGCAGACGCTGCTCTCGGTGATGAAGCGCGACAAGAAGGCCCGCGGCGCGCTGCTGAGGTTCATCGTGCTCGACGACATCGCCCGGCCGGTCGTGCTGTCGGGACCGGACGAAAGTCTCATGTTCGCCGCCTACCAAGAGATCGCGTCCTGACAATCCTCCAGTTGTAGAAGTTGGCTCAAAACGGTGCTGTTTTGCGCCAACTTCTACAACTCGCGGCTGCCGGTAGGCTCGGCGCATGGTCAACATCCTCGTGCTCAACGGGCCGAACCTCGGGCGGCTCGGCTCTCGTGAGCCCGACGTGTACGGCAGCGGCACGCTCGACGAGCTCCGGGCCGAGCTGGTCGACGCCGCGCCGCCGGGCCACGCCATCGACCTCCGCCAGACCAACGACGAGGCCGAGCTCATCGGGTGGCTCCACGAGGCGGTCGACACCGCGAGTCCGGTCATCCTGAACCCGGCGGCGTTCACGCACTACTCCTACGCGCTCCGGGATGCCGCGGCCCTCGTCACGAAGGCGGGCCTCCTGCTGGTCGAGGTGCACATCTCCAACCCGCACAGCCGGGAGACCTTCCGGCACACGAGCGTCATCTCCGGCGTCGCGACCGGGGTGATCGCCGGATTCGGGTTCGACTCGTACCATCTCGCGCTCGACGCCATCAATCGCAAGCTGGGCTAGACTCGCAAGCTGGCTTTCACCACTCTTTCACGAACGGAAATCTTCAGTCATGGCTTCAACCGCGGACATCCGGAACGGCGTCGTTCTCAACATGGACGGGCAGCTCTGGACCGTCATCGAGTTCCAGCACGTGAAGCCGGGCAAAGGTGGCGCGTTCGTGCGCACCAAGGTGAAGAACGTGATGAGCGGCAAGGTCGTCGACCGCACGTTCAACGCCGGCGCGAAGATCGAGACCGAGACCGTCGACCGCCGCGACTTCCAGTACCTGTACAAGGACGGCGACGGGTTCGTGTTCATGGATGTCGCCGACTACGACCAGGTGACCCTCACCGAGGCGCAGGTGGGCGACGCCGCCAACTTCATGCTCGAGAACCAGAACGTCACCATCGCTCTGCACGACGACGAGCCGCTCTATGTCGAACTGCCGGCATCCGTCACGCTCGAGATCACCTACACCGAGCCCGGACTGCAGGGCGACCGCTCGACCGGCGGCACCAAGCCGGCCACGGTCGAGACCGGCTACCAGATCCAGGTTCCGCTGTTCCTCGAGCAGGGCACCAAGGTCAAGGTCGACACGCGCGACGGCAGCTACCTCGGCCGGGTAAGTTGAGCGCCAGGACCAAAGCCCGGAAGCGCGCCATCGATCTGCTCTACGGGGCGGACATGCGGGAGATCTCCCTCAACGCCGCCATCGCGATGGAAGCGAAGCGCGCGGAGCTGCAGCCCGACCGTGAGGCATCATGGGCCTACGCCCGCCAAATCGTGGAGGGCATCGCCGAGCACGGTGACGAGATCGACGAGCTGATCGAGACCTACTCGCAGGGGTGGACGATCGGGCGGATGCCGGCGACCGATCGCGCGATCCTGCGGATCGGCATCTGGGAGATCCTGTTCAACGACTCGGTACCCGACAGCGTGGCCATCTCCGAGGCGGTGGAGGCGGCCGGCTCGCTCAGCACGGAGGACTCGGCCGGCTTCGTGAACGGGTTGCTCGGCAGGATCGCGCAGACGCACGTCGCGTGAGCACAGGCTCGACCCGCTAACATGGCTACAACAGACATCCTTTAATATCCGTCCGGAGAGGCGGGGAAGGAGGTCAGATTGCCCGCACGTACCGTGCTGCAGCAAGCTGATATCGCCCGCGCGCTGACCCGCATCTCGCACGAGATCGTGGAGTCCAATCGCGACGGCCTCGACCTCGTTCTCCTCGGCATCCCGACCAGGGGTGTGGTGATCGCCCGCCGACTGGCCGCGATCATCGGACCG